>ERZ779697.68-NODE-68-length-51627-cov-4.10719_pt1 | contig 51627 bp, 41 predicted proteins | sample MGYA00511881_ERZ779697 | MGnify/ENA primary metagenome ERZ779697 (study PRJEB29588, sample SAMEA2148105) | human gut metagenome | biome: human gut; feature: human-associated habitat; material: faeces | place: Denmark | collected 2008/2010 ... | reverse complement strand
CGCCTTGCGCTATCTTTGAATAAGATAGGAGGCGGCTCGGAAATAAAAAAGAAAAAAAGTGTTTTTTCTTTTTGTATTGCTCTCGCCTTTCACTATCTTTGAATAAGACAGGAGGCGGCTCGGAAATAAAAAAGAAAAAATTTATGTTTTTTCTTTTTGTATTGCACTCGCCTTTCGCTATCTTTGAATAAGATAGGAGGCGGCTCGGCAATAAAAAAGAAAAAAAGTGTTTTTTCTTTTTGTATTGCACTCGCCTTTCGCTATCTTTGCAGAAAAATACTGTGATGCAAAATACAGAAATTTTAAGTATTAAGAATTTCGGTCCAATAAATAATGCTGACGTAAGAATTAGTAAGATTACTGTCATAATTGGCGAACAGGGCGCCGGAAAGAGTTGCGTGGCTAAGCTCTATTCTCTTTTTTCATGGCTTGAAAAAGCGCTGATGCGACATGTTATTACTAAACGCTACGTTACGCAGTATTCGAGATTCAGAAAGACGTATGCTGCATATAACGGTATTGACGGATACTTTAAGCCTGATACGGAGTTGAGATTCAACGGCTTTCACTATTCGTTTGTTTATGAAAATGAAAAATTATCTATAATAGATAATAATCAAGATGGCGATTTGTTTAATATTGCCAAAATGATGTATGTGCCGGCTGAACGTAACATATTGGGAAGTGTTGAGCATCCTACAAGATTGCGTGAACTGAGCGATCCAATGATGACATTCCTTGATGAATATGATAAAGCCAAAAACGATATAAAAAGCGGATATAAGATGCCATTCGGCGAGGTGGATTTTGAGTATGACAAATTGAACGACATACCCAAACTTAAACATAAGAACTATGAAATAAAACTGTCGGAAGCATCCAGCGGATTTCAATCAGCATTGCCTTTACTGCTTGTATCAGAAAATCTGTCGAACATTGTACGCGACAATTCGGCAAAGGCTGAACTATCAGACAAGGAACGTAAAGCTCTGCAAAAAGAAGTGAATATGATATTAAGTGACAACACGCTGAGTGATGAAGTAAAAATGGCATCATTGAGAAAGGTGTCGTCAAAATATAGATATTCTCGCTTTGTAAACGTTGTAGAAGAGATGGAACTTAATCTGTTTCCAGACTCTCAAAAAAATGTACTATACGAGCTTGTGGCTGACGCATATAAACTGAGTGGAAACAGACTAATAATGACAACACATAGTCCTTATGTGATAAACTATCTTACGCTGTCTGTTAAAGCTATGCAACTGGCAAAACGTGCTGAAGGATTGGAAGATATACTGGAACGTATCTATAATGTTGTACCAATGTCAGGAATGATTAATGCTGACGACCTGATTATATATGAATTGCATGACGGCACCGTTGAACAACTGAAAGATTATGAGGGGTTGCCTTCTGACGACAATTATCTTAACATCAAACTGAGAGATACCAATAGCGTTTTTGACGACTTATTGGAGATTGAGGAGGACTTGGACAGTTATGATGAAAGAAAGAGTGATTGATTTCTTTAAGGATGAAATGCCTGTTGGAGATGCTTTATTCGGAATATGTGATGATGAGGATGAAGCAGCAAAGACTCCGGCTTATGTGGATGCCGATGAAAGAAATAAAGAAAAATGGACAGCTGTAGTAACTAACAGGTCTGGAAAGATAATCTCGTTTATAGCCGTAGACAACAAGATCGAGATAAGGCGTGAAAACGGACAAATGGAAAACCGCTGCGATGCCATGCTGCACAATGATGAATACATTATATTCATAGAACTTAAGGATCAGAACAAGGACTGGATTAAACATGCCGTAGAAGATCAGTTGGCAACAACAATCAAAGTATTTAAACAGTGGCATGACATTTCTTTATTCAAGCATAAACTGGCTTATGCCTGCAACAAACGTCACAGGAGATTTGCATTCAGTAATAAAGAAGATATGCAACGTTTCCGCAATCAGCATGGCGTAAGACTGAATATAGGCTGTGATATAATCATAAAATGATTTCAGAAAAAGGATTATAATTAGCTTGCGCTGAACTGCGTTTCATAATTAGCTGACGCTGAACGGAGTTTCATAATTAACAATTCATAATTCACAATTCATAATTGGGTTAGACCGAACTGCGTTTCATAATTATTATATGCCTTGTGGATTCTTGTCACAAGCACTACGTTGGCTATTGGATTTTTCACTCTTCATTCTTCACTCTTCACTTAAACACGCACTACGTTGGCGTTTGCTATAGCCACCCTAACTGCTGACATAAACCAACAGAAGTAATTTTCTTACTTTTTAATTCTTAATTTTTAATTGCGCTTACCGCCTGCTTGTCGCAAGCACTACGTTGGCTATTGACTTTTTTCGCTGCGCTCAAGGAACTACTCCTAGCTCACTCAAGTGAGCGATAACTACTTTAACTACTATAACTCCAAAGAGTATGACTCCACAAGACACTTGAATTCTTCACTCTTCGTTCTTCACTCTTTACTTAAATGTCTTACTTACGCGACTATCAGACTGATATTAAGGCACGCATCATAGACGAATGGCAGAGATGCAAGAGCGTGATGGTGCAGATGCCTACCGGAACCGGAAAGACGAGAGTACTAGCTGCACTCGTTAATGAGGAACTAAATACAAAAGATGAAAATCCGGGACGGACGCGTAGCGTGTGGATTGTCGCGCACAGACGAGAACTAGTGGAACAGATAAGGGAAACGGTAGAACAATTCATAATTCATAATTCACAATTCATAATTCATACTTCAAAATTAGCTAACGCTGAACAACGTTTCATAACTGGGTTAGACCGAACTGCGTTTCATAATTGTGTTATGCCGAACAAGGCTTCACAATCGGATAGTGACGAAGATTGTTTAGGGCCTGTAAACAGCAACAAAGCAAATCATAATTCTCCATTTTCAATTATCAATTCTCAATTATCTCACGCCAGTGAGATCCGCGTCCTGTCTATTCAATGGCTGTCAAGGCATTGGGAGGATGTGAAGGACGAGATGCCGAGTCTGATTGTTATTGACGAGGCACACCATGCGCTGGCGGAGTCGTATATGGAACTGTGGCGTAGGTATCCTGAGGCTAAGAAACTGGGGATGACCGCCACTCCATGCAGACTGAACGGTAAGGGATTTACGGATCTGTTTGATAAGCTGGTGTCGTCGTGGAGCATTGCGGAGTTTATCAAAAGGGGCTATCTGTCGGTATTCGACTATGTGTCGATAAGACGGGAGAGTGAGGAGCAAAGACTGATAAACGAACTGAAGAAACGGGGAACCGACGGCGACTATCAGATAAAGGAGATGAATGAGAAGCTGAACAGGCAGACGAGTATCGGCAGACTGTATGACGCCATGAAACGATATGCCGACGGCAAAAAGGGCATTGTGTACGCGATAAGTATTGAACACGCGAGAAACATTGCGGAATATTACAACAGACGGGGCGTAAAAGCGGTGGCGATAGACAGCAGGACGCCACAGGCTGCAAGAAAGGCGATGGTGGACGACTTTAAGGCAGGAAGGATTAAGGTGATGGTTAACGTGGACGTGTTTAGCGAGGGCTTCGACTGTCCTGACGTGGAGTTTGTACAGATGGCTCGCCCTACCCTGTCGCTGGCTAAATATCTGCAACAAGTGGGACGCGGACTGAGAATGAGCGAAGGCAAGAAGGCGTGCGTGATTATCGACAACGTGGGACTGTATCGTGTGTTCGGACTGCCTACAAGGGAGCATGACTGGCAGGCTATGTTTGAAGGACGACTAGCTGGAAAGGCTGAACCAGAGAAGCGCAGGAAGAGGATAGCTGAAACGGCTGCCATGACTGACGGAACGTGCATTGGCAACGACGAGATGGAGATTGTGATGAGCCACGACAGACTGCTGCCATATATAGAAAGGACAAAGGACAGTGACGCAACAGAGGAAACGGCTCTGACGGCATACGGCGACAGGAAGAGCGGAACATGGGGACTGAAACGCGGAAAAAAGATAACGGTAAAGGCGCAATATGTAACGGTGTTTGACATTAAGGGCGACTTGGCTGCCGTGAGATTCGGGGATATGCGCGTGGGTGTTGTTGACGGCAACGGCAAAGTGATGATGAGGATTGACCGCTATGAGGGCATGAGGTTTGTGAAGGATGACTTTGTAGAGGTGAAAGACAGCAGCAACCGTCTGTTTTATATCGACCTGAGAACGAACAAGCTGTATAAGAACAAGCCGGAGGTGATGAAGTTCGGCAACGTGGAGATACTTAAGATGGGCAGGACTATATACAGCAGGACGAAAGAGGTGTATGTGAATGCTCAGGGCATAGGACGCGGCGAGATAGTGTGGCGCGGCTTTTATCTGGAGATACCTGACTGCAACGTGCCGGAACAATGCCGTAAGGCGGCACTGACGCTGAGTATGGGCTACGAGACATCGGCATGCGTGATTGAGAATGATGAGAAAAGGGCGTACTGGTGTTGCGGAAGACTGGCTGACGGAAGTATAATAACGGCTGACAATGGCGGCATATTCTATCACGTAAGTAAGGGCGCAGCTCCTGAACGTATAGCCTACAACGGCGACATAAGCGCCGAACTGTGCCGACTGAAAGCGGAGGCTGACGCCAAGGCATCGGAGACACGGCGCAAGAGAGCTGAAGCGGAACAGGACAAGAGGCGGCAAAGGCTGGCAAAGATAGCCGACGCAATGCCTTTTAAGAGTGGAACGAAATGGGGACTGAAGTCGGGCGACCGCATTGTGGTGCCGCCGAAATACAGAATGATAATGCCGCCCGTAGGCTACCTATGTGCCTTTGAAGACAGTCCGAAACAATGGGGAGTAATGGAGATTGACGGCAAAATCGTGGCTGAAGCGAGATATATGAAGGTGGAGATTGAAGAAAACGGAGAAATAAGACTAACGGTGATACCGGGGAAGGTGAAGAGAATATTTAAGTGAAGAACGAAGAGTGAAGAGGGAAGAATTCATGTGCCTTGTGGGGTATTTTGGGGGAGTTAAAGGAGTTAGAGTAAAATGAAAAGTGAAAAGTGAAAAATCCAAGTGACCGTCTTTAGTATAATTGGCTTGTACGGAACTGGGATATTATAATAAATGATTTGCTTTGAGGACATTAAACGGTTGTGCAAGATTTTTATAAAATATGTTTTACACAAAGGTCTAAAACCTCAAAGCAAATCATAATTTTCAATTTTACATTTTCAATTCTCAATTATCTTACTGATGTTGCTCGCGGAGAAGATCGTTAACGGTCTTTACGGGATTGAAGGTTGACAGAGGAACTTCAACAAAGACAGTGTTCCAGTTGCTCATGGCTCCGTTCCAAAGGCCGGGAAGCTCAAGAGCCTTCAATTCTTTACCATTCTTACTCTTGCTGCTGATAAAGCCTGTTGTCTTGTCTACATAGTCAGGCAGATTGAAATGCTCGCCCTTGTAGTTCTTAACAGCACAAACAAGGTCAACGGGGTTGAAGTGAGTGCCCTCGGTGAACATCTTCATATACTCGGCATTGCTCTTGTCAATCTGGCTGCTCTCAAGGATCTGCAGACTGATTGTGCCGTCCTGATTATAAGTAAGGAACGGACCACCGCCAGGCTCGCCAACGTTCTTAACAACTCCGCATACACGGATAGGACGGTTGAGCTTAGAGCGCAGATAGATAACGAGGTCGGCATCCTCAAGATTCTTGATGTCCGGCTTGCGGCAGCACAGGTCGTTCTGAACGAAACGTATGATTTCTTCAAGCTGTGCATGATTATATTCGCCACTGTCGAGAAGACGCAGATAAGCAAAGACCTTCTCCTGAAGAGTAACCAATATGCCGGCAAGAAGCTGCTTATAGGTTACTGTGTCGCCTTTAAGACGGTCGGGCACAACGTTGTCGATGTTCTTAACAAAGATCACGTCGGCGTCGATGTCGTTAAGATTCTGGATAAGAGCGCCATGACCGCCCGGACGGAACAACAGAGAACCGTCAGCATTGCGGAACGGAGTGTTGTCGGGATTAGCGGCAATAGTGTCGGTGCTTGGCTTCTGCTCAGAGAAAGAGATGTTATAGTTGATGCCGAACTTGGCAACATAAATGTCTTTCTTATCGACTACTTTCTGCTCAAAGAGAGCCTTGTGCTCATGGCTGACAGTAAAGTGAACGTTAGCCTCACCACCACTGGCAGCATATAAAGCGCCCTCAACGAGATGTTCCTCCATAGGAGTGCGCACGCCGTCGTCATATTTATGGAAGAGCAGCAAGCCCTTAGGCAGCTGTCCATAGTTAAGGCCCTTGGCCTCAAGCATGTTGGCAACAACAGCCTTATAGTTGCCGCAGGCGATAAGAGCAGGAATGTCCTTGCCCTCATTCTTCCGGCAGGCAGCATTAAGTTCATCGTAGAAGGCAAACTTCTCTATATTGTCAAAGAATTTCTTTTCAAAGTCAGTACGCGGTTCGTCATAGTCAGCATTAAGGAAAGCAAACATATCCTTGAACATACGGCTGGCCGCACCACTGGCGGGGACAAACTTAACAATCTTCTTGCCCTCAGCCTTATAGGCGTCCCATTTTTCAATATAAGCGTTACGCTCATTGTCATCAGGAGCGATGACACCGCGGCCAATGCCGGCAGCAGCTTCTAATTTAAGGTAAGGGAAACCTTTTTTGAACTCATCAAGCTGATTGAGTACCTGTTCTTCGGTAATGCCCTTTTCGGCAATTTGTTTTAAATCTTCTGGTGATAACATATGTATGATTATTTTATAAGGTTTCAGTAAATCAGTTACAAATATATAGATTTTTTCTTAAAAAGGATAACTTTTGATATTAAAAAGTTATTACTTAACGAAAGAAAGGGCATAATACTTAATTTATTTGAAACAACAACAGAGAATATCAGGAAAAATGTGTAAGTTTGCATAGACAAAATAATCAACGCGCCCGTAAATGACACCGGAACGACGACGGCACACTGAAGAAAAACACGGTGTGAACAAGGCGGAAAAACGGACAATTCGGGGCGGGCTGACCTTTTGCCTGAACTAATATTTACGCGCTGATGCGTAAACTTTTGCACCTGATTAAACTTATAGAATATGGCTGAAAGACTGTTTTTTACAAAAGAAGAGAAAAACGAAATCGCAAATATCATACATGAGCTGCGCGAAAGCACCAAGGGGATGCTGAAGAAAGAAGACGAAAAGAATGTGTTTGGTCATCTGAAGGATGCCTTGAGGAGCAACCTTATTCAGCGCGACGTGTTCGGCATGAACCCCATTCTGCTTAGTCTGCAGACAGCTCAGATTGCAATAAGCGAAATCGGACTGAAACGCGACGGCGTGATGGCCATACTTCTGTACACTTGCGTGGCTGAGAATGACAACTCACTGGAAAAAATTGAGGAGAACTTCGGAAAGAACGTGGCTACCATCATTCACGGACTGAAGAGCATACAGGAACTGTATAAGAAGAATCCCGTGATTGAGAGCGAGAACTTCAGAAACCTGCTGCTGTCGTTTGCAGAGGACATGAGGGTGATACTCATAATGATTGCCGACAGGGTGAACCTGATGAGACAGATAAGAGACACCACGAACACCGAGGCAAAGATGAAGGTGAGCGAGGAGGCAAGCTATCTGTATGCTCCACTGGCACACAAGCTCGGACTGTATAAACTGAAGAGCGAACTGGAAGACCTGAGCCTGAAATATCTGGAGCACGACGCGTACTACATGATAAAAGACAAGCTCAACGAGACCAAAAAGAGCCGCGACGCGTATATAGAGAAGTTTATTGCGCCTATAAAGAAGAAATTGGAGGAAGCTGGATTTAAGTTCCACATGAAGGGACGCACCAAGAGTATTCACAGCATCTGGCAGAAGATGAAGAAACAGCAGTGCGGATTTGAAGGCATCTATGACCTGTTTGCAATAAGAATTATCCTTGACTCGCCTTTCGACCAGGAGAAGATGCAGTGCTGGCAGGTGTTCGCCATAATAACAAACATGTATCAGCCTAACCCTAAACGTATGCGCGACTGGCTGAGCGTGCCGAAGTCTAACGGATATGAGAGTCTGCACATAACCGTGCTGGGACCCGAAAACAAATGGGTGGAAGTGCAGATAAGAACCGAACGCATGGACGATGTGGCAGAAAGAGGACTCGCCGCACACTGGAGATATAAAGGCATAAAGGGCGAGAACGGACTGGACGAATGGCTGAACAGCATAAGGACAGCACTGGAGAACAAGGACGACCTGCAGGTGATCGACCAGTTTAAGATGGATCTTTATGAGGACGAGGTGTTTGTGTTTACTCCGAAAGGCGACCTCATGAAGTTTCCTAAAGGCGCAACAGTGCTCGACTTCGCATACAGGATTCACTCCAACATAGGCAACCACTGCACGGGAGCAAAGATAAACAACAAGGTGGTTACGTTCAGATATGTGCTGAAAAACGGCGACCAGGTGGAGATAATGACGTCGAACAACCAGAAGCCTAAGCAGGAATGGGTGAACATAGTGAAGACAAGCCGCGCCAAAGCCAAGATAAGAATGGCGATAAAGGAGCTGATGGTGAAAGACGGCGCCTACGCAAAGGAGATGTTTGAACGCCGACTGAAGAACCGCAAGATTGAATTTGACGAAAGTACGGTATCGCACCTGATAAAGAAACTTGGATATAAGGAGGCAAACGACTTCTATAAGGACATGGCTGACGGCAGTCTTGACCTGAACCAGACCATAGAGAAGTATCAGGAGGTGCTGATGCACGACAACAACACAGCCCCGACCGGCCCGGTAAGAAGCGCGAAGGAATTTAACTTTGAGAACCCAAATGAGGAGATTGCCTACTCTAACGATGACGTGCTGGTGATAGACAAGAACCTGAAAGGCGTTGACTATTCGCTGGCTAAATGCTGCCACCCGATATACGGCGACGATGTTTTCGGATTTGTCACTGTGAACGGCGGAATAAAGATTCACCGTGCCGACTGTCCCAACGCTCCCGAACTGAGAAAGCGTTTCGGATACAGAATTGTGAAGGCAAGATGGAGCGGCAAGGGCAACTCGCAATACTCTATCACGCTGAAGATTATCGGCAACGACGATATCGGTATCGTAAATAACATAACGAGCATAATATCGAAGGAAGAAAAGATAATGATGCGCAGCATTAACATCGACAGCAACGACGGACTGTTCCGCGGTAACCTGGTGGTGGATGTTGAGGACACGTCGAAACTGGAACAGCTGATAAAGAAGCTGCGCAATGTTAAGGGCGTGAAGCAGATTATAAGAATGTAAGAAAACGGCATGAGGAATGCCCATATAAAGGCTGAAAGAAAAGCCTAAGCGGCAATGCCGGACATAAGTCCTGACAGGACGATTAAGGATAAAAACAGAAGACGGACAAATGACAAAGCCTGAAAAAGGCGTCATTTGTCCGTCTTGCGTTTATATGGCAGGCCGGGCCTGTGATAAAGACAAAGAATCAGCTACCTACATAAGTGACTTCAGCGTGTCCTTGTCCAAGAGCTTTGAGGCATTATCCTTGTTGATTTTGCCTGTTACGTCGATAAGGGCACAAGTTTCATCATCTGACATGATAATGACAAGTTCGGTAACATTGTCGCCATCATACTTGCCCAAAACCTTGATATTGTCAGAGTCGTCATTGAACGATGCCATTGTTTTATACTCATTGGCGTCAAGTTCGCCCAACTTGTCGTTGAAGATCTTGATCTGTTCGTCTGAACCTTCTGACAAAACGAGAATGGTGCCTTCTTCAATATCATTAAGAATACCCTTCAAGTCTTCAGGCAAATTTTTAGCCTGAATTTGGATAAGATCCTTACTGAGTGTAAGCACCTGAGCATTTGTAGCCTGACGTATGTCGTTGATTACATCCTGTGTGTTCTTAGCAAATCCGGCAATACTAAACACTACTGCCAACGCAAATACAAATAGTTTTTTCATAACCGTAAGTTTTAATTTTTACAATAATAAATTTCTTGTTCTTTTATTCTGAATACGTTCACGGCCGTAATCTGTGACATAGAATATCTATATTTTTATATTCTTTAACAATAATGGCACTCTTCTACCCTATCATGATAAGACATTGCGGCAAGCAAAGAATATATCTGAACATACCGCTGCAGCCAAACCGGAACATTAAGAAGGCGACAAACGGACAGATACGGACAAACATAAAGAAAAGCGGTAAATGAACCAGAAGAAAACTCCTCAGGCACAACAAGCAAACGGCCCCGAAGACACTGAAAATGTCTCCAGGGCCCTAAGCACTTTTATTTAGAGAACGCTAACGCGTTTTTTCATTTTACAATTTATGTTCCTTAATCTTCTGTACATAAGCGTCGATAACAGCCACAGCTGTGATGTTGACAACATCGCGAACGCTGCACTCAAAGTCGGTGAAATGGATAGGCTTGTTAAGTCCCATCTGGATCGGGCCGATAATCTCGGCGTCAGAATCCATTGCCTGCAACAGTTTGTAGGCATTGTTGGCACTGCTAAGATTCGGGAACACGAGAGTGTTGACATCCTTGCCTTTAAGACGTGAGAACGGATACTTGGCATCTCTCAACTTGTTGTTAAGAGCAAAGTTAACCTGCATCTCGCCGTCGATGGCCAAATCGGGATAACGTGTCTGCATCTCCTCAACGGCAGCATGAACCTGGGCAGGACTACCATTCTCGTCGGTACCGAAGTTAGAATAGCTAATCATAGCAATCTTAGGCTCGTCGTTGAAGAATCTTACAGTCATTGCGCTCAGACGTGCAACATCAACAAGGACATCCTTGTCGGGATGGCGGTTGATAAGCGTGTCGGCAAGATAGAACACACCCTTCTTTGAGTTAATGATATGCATTGTTGCAAAATGATTGTAGCCAGACTGTATGCCGATAACCTCTTTAGCAACCTTGATGGTGTTTGAATATTTTGTGTAAAGACCTGTGATAAAGGCATCTGCCTCACCGGTCTCAACCATCATCATTCCAAAATAGTTGCGCTCAAACATCTTGTCATTAGCCTCCTGGAAGGTGTAACCCTGACGCTTGCGCTTCTCTGCCAATATGCGTGCATAACGCTCACGGCGGTCGTTCTGGTTATCATGGCGCAGATTAACAATCTCAATGCCGTCGAGACTGAGGTCAAGCTCCTTGGCAAGCTTCATGATGCGCTCGTCGTTGCCGAGAAGAATAGGATGGCAGATGCCCTCGTTCTTTGCCTGAACGGCAGCCTTGAGCATTGTGGGGTGTATGCCTTCGGCAAAGACAACGCGCTGCGGATGCTTGCGTGCTGTGTCATAAAGTTTCTGGGTAAGCTTGGTTTCCTGTCCGAGCATCTCGCGCAGATGATTCTTATATTCGTCCCAGTCGGTTATTGTTGTACGTGCCACTCCGCTGTCGATGGCAGCCTTGGCAACAGCCGCAGACACTTCAGTGATAAGACGCGGGTCTACGGGTTTCGGAATGAAGTAAGACGGACCGAACGTAAGGTTGTTTACCTGATAAACGTCGTTGACAACATCAGGCACCGGCTGTTTGGCAAGATTGGCAATGGCGTTGACAGCAGCCAACTTCATTTCCTCATTGATGGCTGAAGCATGAACGTCGAGCGCACCTCTGAAGATATAGGGGAAGCCGATGACATTGTTAATCTGGTTAGGATAATCAGAACGTCCTGTAGACATAAGTACGTCAGGACGGCTTGCCATGGCGTCCTCATAAGAGATCTCAGGCACAGGGTTGGCAAGAGCAAACACAATAGGCTGGTCGGCCATTGACCTTACCATGTCCTGTGTAAGGACGTTGCCCTTTGACAGTCCGACAAACACATCGGCACCATTGACAGCCTCTGCCAGTGTGTGTATGTCGCGGCGGTCGGTCGCAAAGAGTTTTTTCTGCTCCGTGAGGTTCTCACGGTCGCTGGTGATTACTCCCTTTGAGTCGAGCATCACGATATTCTCTTTCTTTGCTCCGAGAGCCACATACAGCTTTGTGCAAGATATGGCAGCAGCACCGGCGCCGTTGACAACAATCTTCACCTTAGATATATCCTTGCCGTTAACCTCGAGTGCATTCTTCAGACCGGCAGCAGATATAATGGCTGTGCCGTGCTGGTCGTCGTGCATTACAGGAATGTCAAGTGTCTTCTTAAGACGTTCCTCGATATAAAAGCACTCAGGTGCCTTGATATCCTCAAGATTAATACCTCCGAAGGTGGGAGCAATCTTCTCGACAGCCTCACAGAATTTCTCAGGATCTTTCTCGTTTACTTCAATATCAAATACATCTATTCCGCCGTATATCTTAAACAGAAGTCCTTTGCCTTCCATAACGGGCTTACCGCTTACGGCACCTATGTCGCCAAGACCAAGCACTGCGGTGCCGTTGCTGATAACTGCCACAAGATTACCTTTGTCGGTATATTTGTAAGCGTCATCAGGATTTTTCTGTATTTCAAGGCAAGGAAACGCAACGCCGGGCGAATAAGCCAGACTTAAATCTGTTTGAGTACTATAAGGTTTTGTAGGTTTAACCTCTATTTTTCCAGGTTTCCCACTCTTGTGGTATTCAAGAGCGGCCTCTTTTGTAATATTTACCATAGGTATTTGTTATTATCTATTTTTATAGCATTTGTTTTTAAGGCATTTCACATTATCATGAAAAGTCATGCAAATGTAATAAAAATAAAGGAAAACAAATAGTATTTTTAGAAAAATTATTAACTTTGCAAATAAAATAAGAATAGTATTTATACCTAAATCCAGGGACATGACCGTTTATCGCGAAAATCTGAAGATTAAGATTCTTGACACATCCATGCAGCTATTTAAACAGAAAGGCATAAGAGCTGTCAAGATGGATGATATTGCCAACGACATGGGAATATCAAAACGCACGCTTTATGAGATTTACAGCAATAAGGAGGACTTGCTTTACGAATGTGTTAAATACGATTCTGAGAAGATGACAAAACAGCTTGAAGAGTATGCCGAAAAGGCGGAAAACGAGATGGACGTCATTGCTTTTTTTCTGAAGACAAGACTTAAGGATCTTGGAACCATTAATCCTAAATTCTTTCTTGACACGCAGAAATATGAAAGGATTGTGGCTTTCTTGCAGGAATATAACGAGAGACAGCGCGCCAACTCGTATATGTTTATGAAGAAAGGCATTGAGCACGGATTCTTCAGAGACGACATCAACTATGACATTGTTCATAGGATGAGCGACGCTTCAATGAATTATGTAATGCAGACAAAGATGTATAGGAAATATTCGCTTAAAGAGATTTTCCATACATTCATAAAGGTTTATCTGAGAGGATGCTGCACAAGTAAGGGACTTGACTATCTTGAGAAGTTCATGAGCGACAGCAAAATAATGAAATGACATAACAAAACTGCCAACGTGAACATACAGATAGTCTACAGCCAGAACGAATATAAAAGGAGAAAGGCTGAAAAATAATGATGAGCAAACTGATTTTTGCATCATAATACTACTAAAAAAGAATAGTGGCTGTTGCTCTATAACCGTATACTGAAGATGCAATTATTTTGTTAAACGTGTAATTCGGCTAAAATTCAGTTTGCAGGATAAAAGCGCATTTTACTTACATTCTGATTTTTAAGAATATGTGTTTTTTGCTCCATGAAATTATTTTTGACATAAAGGACGCAAAAGATGCAGGATTTATCAATAAAGGCAAGTGGCTGAACCACAACATGTTATCTTACTTCCACATTATTTATTTTAAATCATATCGGCTCAAATTATACTCTCAAAGCCCCCAAACAGCGGTGAAAAAGGCGGCAAACGGCATTGCAAACGACGGCCTTTTGGCAGTTGAAAGGGCACAAACGGCGACACGAAAGACGGCCTATTACCAATACAAAGGTTTGTTTTGACAATATAAAGGCATAAAAATGATTCCCGTATTTCTATTTTGCGTAAAAGCGCATACACGTAACAAATAACATAATGTAAGAATAAATGGATATTATGATTGCAGAAATTAAATTAGCCAAGAAACGGATACAGCAATAAAAGTAATATAATAAGAAGTAAAAGGACAATATAAATGGAACAAAAAAATGGCGCCGGCACGGAAACATATCCGTACCGACGCCTGACAGTTATTGAACAGAAATACAACTCAATGAAATTATTGAAACCCAACCGAGCTATTTAGGTTAAATCAAAGAAGGTTGATGCCGTTGTGACATTGACGTTCTTTTCCGCCTGAGCGGATTATTATGTCGGAGACATTGTTGCCACGGAAGTCGATATTGAGGGCATTACCGGGAATATAAAATGTAACGTTATCGAATGTAACATTTCGGCTGTTGTCTATAACGAGCGTATTGTCCGTAGCCTGTATCTCCATGTTGCGCAGCATTATTCCGTCGGCATCGTTCAGCGTCTTTATTATTCTGTTAGTCCTTACGCTTCCATTCTCAATAAGCACTCCCGAACATGGTATTTCAGGTATGCCGTTAATGGTCATCATCCTGTCGGCCGACTCAACAATAAAGTTGCGTATGGTTATATCCTTGACCGTAGGCGTAAGCGGTGTAATGTCGAGCGGCGGGTTGCGCCGTGCAAGTTCGCCCATATACATCTTGGAGCCAAGCAAATCCCATGTGAAAGCTTCGCGCACGTTGACAAGTCTGACGTTCTCGTAAGTTATATCCTCAACGGTTCCTCCGCGATTGCGTCTTGTCTTGAAACGGAAACCTGTACGCGTGCCGTAGAACACGCAGTCGTGAAGATACACACGACGTATTCCTCCTGCCGTCTCGCTGCCGCAGGTTATTCCTCCGTGACCGTCTTTGGCCAGACAATAGCGTATGAGAACATTCTCTGTCGGACGGTTTACTCTCAATCCGTCTTCACATCGTCCGGCTTTAAGGGTAAAGCAGTCGTCGCCACAGTTGAGCGTAGAATATTCGATAAGCACATTACGGCACGACGAGATGTCTATTCCGTCACCGCTCGGCACATCAGTAGAGTTGACAGTTATGCCGCGTATTATCACATTCTCGCAATAAACGGGATTTACGTTCCACAGCAGACTGCGTTCAAAGGTTACGCCTTCAACCAGCACGTTCTTGCAGTTGATTGGCGAAAATGATTTTGGGCGATAGAATGTTCTACCGTTCAAGCCGTCGCAGAGACGTTCTGACACAGGCATACGATAGTCAATGTCTTTCTCTACTACACTGTTTCCGTTGGGAAACTTGCGCATGGGCACGTCCATCGGCGGCCCCATTATGACGCCTTTGCCTGTTAGGGCTATGTTCTTTGCGCCATTAGCATAAATAAAAGCGCCGGCTCCCATAACCTCAACACCCTCATGACGGGTGAACACTGCAGGCTGATAGTCGGCCACCTGACCTAAAAATTCTATAACTGCGCCTTCAGCAAGATGAAGTTCCACATTGCTTTTTAACTCTATTCTGCCCGAAAGCCATCTTCCTGCCGGCACTACGACGGTGCCTCCGCCACGGCGCGAAATGCGCTCTATCATGCTGTTGACAGCCTTTGTTATCTTTCCGTCAGATGATATGTCAGAGGTACATAAGGTGTCACGGCGACAAGGAAACGCAGGACGGACGAGCTTTTTCATCTTAAAAGGAGCCTCGTCAACAGGAGCAATCTCATCAGGCATGGCGCATGCGCCGACATTTTCTTTCTCCGGTACAACAACAATGTTGCCGGAATCTGCCGCAGAGGCAAACACCGGCAACATCACAATGATTGAAAATAAAGACTTTAAATATCTGCCCATTATACGTTTTTTAGACTAATAACGTAAACAGATTTGATTTGTAACGTTGTTTATGCTTATATATTTACTAAAAAAAGACTCTTTTTTGTTTATTCTTGTATTTTTAACTCAAACCGGCCGCCAGACCATTGATGACTCTGTATTTATGTTGCATGCTCAACCTGTGCCGTAAATAATCTTGCAGACAGACTGACTGAAACATGACAAAAGCAGTCTGACGGTCAGTTTGGAGATAAAACAGTTATCAATACATAAATAATTTATTTATCCGCGTGTGGCATACAGACCTATTGTAGTACCTGTAAATCCGCCTGCATTACGTGTTGACAGATAGCCTGCATCGACATTGTTCTTCAGCAATTTCCAATCGCCATTGCCAACAGCATAATAGAAACTGAACGTCAGTCCATCTGAAGTAATCTTAAGACGTATGTCCTTATCGGCAGATGCTAGAGCATAGCTTGCAAGTATCTCGTCCTTACCGCCTTCAGATGTTTTTCTAAGCTCTACGGCCTTGCCTGTCTGAGTCTTGGCCACACAGAGCAGATACTGATGATTCTCGTCCTTGAAGAGCAACATTCCGGCGCGCTCCTTGTCTGCTGTAGGATTGAATACAAGGCGTGAAGAACATTCAAACTTATGATGCTGAATGCGGCGGCACAAGAACGACGGCACTGCTTTTTGTGCTGTTGTAGTCTCAACACATTTCATTGACAGATAACCCGGAACGGCAGATGTAGTGCAGATTGAGTCGACAGGACTGCGCAAAGACATCCAGTCGAGCGGAAGTGTCTTTTCAGAAAAGTCGTCAGTATAGGCAAAATTACCGAATGTTACGTTTTTACCACGTACAGCTCCCTTAACCGTGCCAGACATAGGCACCACCTTGCCTTGCTCAAGTATGAGCGGGAAACCTTCGTCAGTCCAGCTAACAGGCAGCAGGAATGTTTCGCGTCCAAGGTTCTCAAACTTTCCGTCACAAGGACGGCATGCAAGGAACACTGCCCACCAGTCGCCTGAAGGTGTCTGAACCAAGTCGGCATGGCCGGCACATGTAACCGGATTAGGACGATTAGGGTTAAGGTCACGCTGAGTCAGAATAGGATTCTTCTTTGCAGGAACAAACGGTCCGAACGGACTGTCGCTTCTGAATATAACTTCAGAGTGCATGTCGCTTGTGCCTCCCTCGGCAGACATAAGGAAATATTTGCCGTTAATCTTATACATATGAGGACCTTCTATCCATATTGGCTTGTCCTCGGGATGAACGCCCTTGTTAATGATTACCTTTTCAGGACCAACGGTCTTGTCGGTGTTAACGTCAAACTCGCGCACACGTATGGCTCTGTGTCCGTCGTATTCAGCCTTGCCTTCAGGCTCGTCGTTGTTAACAATGTAAGCCTTGCCGTTGTCGTCAAAGAAGAACGAAGGGTCGATGCCCTTAACGTCAGGAAGGCGGATAGGCTCAGACCATGAACCGAACGGATCTTTTGTCTTAACGAAGAAGTTGCCCCACCCCACATTGGTCGTTATCATATAGAATGTCTTGTTGTGGGGATTATATGAAATGGCAGGAGCAAAGATTCCGGCTGACACCTTCTGTCCGTTAAGAGGAAGCTGTGAAGGACGGTTAAGAACATAGCCAATCTGCTTCCAGTTTACCAAGTCACGGCTATGGAACAACGGCACGCCCGGATAATAAGAAAAACTTGACGTAACCATAAAATAGTCGTCGCCGGCACGGCAGATACTCGGATCAGAATTCCAGCCCGGGAGTATCGGGTTATAATATCCGCCGTCTCCTTCAAGCTTTATTGACTTGTAAATATCATCGTTTCCGCTATAGCTGAAATAATCGAATAATGCCGTATGGGCAACGGCGGCAGGCGTCTGACCAGACTCTGCGCCCTGAGCGCACACATGCTGTGCTGAAACAGCGAGCAACATTGACGCGAGCATGCAACTAATCTTAATCTTTTTCATAATGTTTATATCAGAATATTAAAGTTTTTCACAAACGTATTAGGACTTTAGCAACCTAAAAGAACATATCACCAAATGTCAAAAGGTTTATCAGTCTCACAACGAGTACAAAGATAAACACAATAATTCTGAGGCACGACACAATTTGTAACCAATACATTAATATTTGTTGCATTAAGGTTAAGACGTGTATAAAATGTGATTTTTCACATTAAAAATAATGTTTTCAGCTTATATTTATTCTGAAACAGACAAAAAAGTATTTGTCTTTAATACAAATACGAATCTAAAGCGACAACACCTTATCCTGATTGACGCACAAAAAAATGGGCAGTGTAATCTCTCACACTGCCCATTTGTGGAGCTGGAGGGAGTCGAACCCTCGTCCAAACAGGGAAACCATACGCTTTCTACACGCTTATTCCGGCCTTCGATTTTCGAGTTGCAGCAAGACCCGGACCACCAACTGCAACCTTATCCTCTAAAATTTCATCATGCGCGCGAGGCCACACACGACTATTTCCGATTTAACCGCACCGCTTTACCGAAACGCTTCGGAACAACAGCTTTCGAGCAGTGTCTCGTCCTGTCACCTTGTGACTGGATTAAGCCGATAATCTACTATACTTCGATTAGGCAGCGAGAGCGTAATTGTTTTCGCCAGATAAATTTTTGACCGCTGAGATTTAGGAGCCAACAGACCACGCTCCGCGTGCTTACGTACCATTCCAACCCGCTGTCAAATCCAGTCAACCCCGGTTTGCCTCACGAGCCAAAGCTACGCGTAATCTTTGCAAAGATAGTGCTTTCTGTGATAATATGCAAATTTAAAGCGATTTTTTGAATAAACAGAGAACAACAAATATTTTTTTCAAATTATTTGTGTTACCTTTGCAACAAATTTGATTTTTTTGTGTTATTATAGAGAAACAATAATTTTTAAAGGTGAACAACGTCTATACTAAGGAGGCAAACTGCAATGTTTACAGTCATGATGCAATGAACGCCACACAGAGGACAATAAAAAGGGCTTTCGACTTTATATCAGCCCTTTTGGGGCTGATTATATTATCACCTTTGTTCCTCATAATATACATAATGCTGAAAAGGCAAAAGAACGGGCCCGCAATATTCACGCAGGAACGCATAGGATATAAAGGCAAGCCGTTTACAATTTATAAATTCAGAACTCTCAGCAAAACTGAAAAGGAACCGCAGCTGATAGCAAAATGTGATGATAGCAACTCGACTAAGACAGAACGTTTTTTAAGAGAGCATCATCTTGACGAGTTGCCTCAGTTGTGGAACGTGCTTATTGGCGACATGTCGTTCGTAGGCCCGCGTCCTGAACGCAAGTTCTATATTGACAAAATTATGGAAAGAGACAGTTCGTATGTACTAATATACCAAATGAGGCCCGGACTTACATCTGAGGCGACATTATATAATGGATATACCGACAGCATGGAAAAAATGCTGAAGAGGCTGCACATGGATATTCATTATCTTGAAAACCGGTCGCTGGCCCTCGACTTCAGTATCATTATACGCACTGTTGCGAGCATAATATGTGGTAAAAAATTTTAAGCTGAAAATAAATTAATATGAAAAAATATATAATAATTTTCTTTTTAGCAATGCTGCTGCCAACCATAGCCGCAGCACAGTCGTCGATGACGGACGAGCAGATTTTGCAATTTGTAATGAAAGAAAACGCCAACGGAACATCACAGGCACAGATAGTAACCAAACTGATGCAGAAAGGCGTCAACATAGAACAGATAAGGCGTGTAAAGGACAAATATGAACGTCAGGCAAAGAATAAAGGTCTGGGAACCGTAACTCCAAAAGATGATGAAGAGTCGGACGGACGTCAAAGGAAGAACAACAGCAAGAAAAAATCTAGCAGCAATAAAGACGACGAAGACTCACCGCAGTACAGGCTGAAAGATACAAGAGAGAAGAAAAAGAGCAGAAACGAAGAGGTGGTCTACGACGAGACCAACGAAGACTGGCTCATGATGCAGGATGAGCTTAACACGTTTATACCTGACACTACAGCCATGCTCGAGAAACTTCTTGCTGAAAAGAGAAAGAAAAAGGTGTTCGGACGCGATATATTTAATAATAAAGAACTTACGTTCGAACCCAATATGAACATAGCAACGCCACAAAACTATATTCTCGGTCCGGGTGATGCCGTTTATATAGATATTTATGGCGCTTCACAAAAGACTATTGAAAGTACAATATCACCAGACGGAGAAGTTACAATTGAAGGATTTGGCCCTGTTCAAGTAAGCGGACTCACCGTAGCACAGGCAAATGCCCGTCTGCGCTCTACTCTCGGAGCAAGATACAGCAGTTCTAAAATTAAACTGACTGTTGGACAGACACGCTCGATAATGATTAATGTGATGGGTGAAGTCAAAAACCCGGGAACTTACACACTGCCTGCATTTGCGACAGTATTCCATGCTCTATATATGGCAGGAGGAACTAATGATATAGGAACTCTGCGTAATATTAAGGTCTATCGAAACAACCGACTTGTTTCGGTAGTGGATATTTATGACTACATTCTGAACGGAAAGCTTACAGGAAACGTAAGACTTGCAGACAACGACGTGATTGCAGTTGGCCCATACGACTGCCTGGTAAATATCACAGGAAAGGTTAAGAGACCTATGTTCTATGAAATGAAACGTAACGAAAGCGTAGGCACCTTGCTGAAATATGCCGGAGGATTTACAGGCGATGCATACAAGAAATCGGTACGCATTGTAAGAAAGACAGGAAGAGAATATTCTGTCTACAATGTCGACGAATTTGATATGAGCGCATTCCAACTTGCAGATGAAGACTCAGTTAACGTTGACTCTATCCTGCCCCGTTTCTCAAACATGGTTGAAATAAAAGGAGCGGTATTCCGCCCCGGCATGTATCAGGTAGGCGGCGACATCAACAGCGTAAGAACGCTCATTGAGCATGCTGACGGACTACGCGAGGAGGCATTTACAGCACGCGCCGTAATGCACAGAATGAAAAAAGACCGCACGCTAGAGGTTGTGCAGGTAGATGTTGAAGGCATATTGGACGGCACTGTTCCTGACATACCGATACAAAATAATGATGTTCTTTTCATTCCTACAAAGCAGGAAATGATGGAAGAACAGACCATAACAATTCATGGTGAGGTGCAATATCCGGGTATTTACAAATATGCTGACAACGAAACGCTTGAAGACTTTGTGCTGCAGGCAGGCGGCTTAAAGCAGACAGCCTCAACAGTCAAGGTTGATGTATCGAGACGTATTGTAAATCCGAAGGCTCTCACGACCGATTCTGTCATTGCACGCACTTATACCTTTGCGCTCAAAGACGGCTTTGTCATTGACGGAACACCGGGCTTTAAGCTCATGCCGTTTGACGAAGTGTATGTCCGCAAGAGCCCTGGTTACTACAAGCAGCAGAATGTCGTTGTTGAAGGCGAAGTGATGTTCAGCGGCACATATACGCTATCAAAGAAAAACCAGCGTCTGAGCGACCTTATAAAGAGTGCCGGAGGTGTGAACGACCGCGGATATATTGCCGGAGCACGTCTTGAAAGAAAAGTCAACGACAGTGAACGCGCACGTATGGAGGCGGTACTGAAAAAAGCCAAAGAGGAGGCTGAACAGATGGAAATCGAAGCTGCCAAAGAAAATAAGAAACTTGACCTGAAGGACAGCGAAAAGATAAAGAAATTTGAAGTTCCGGAGTTCTATTCTGTAGGTATTGAGCTTGACAAGGCTCTTGCCAATCCGGGATGTGACGCCGACATCGTTTTGCGTGAGGGCGATAAGATTATCGTACCACAATATAACGGAACGGTAAAAATCAACGGTGCCGTGATGTATCCTAACACCGTAGGTTTCCAAAAAGGCAAGAAGGCAAAATACTATATCAACCAGGCCGGCGGATTCAGTCAAAAAGCAAAGAAGAGCCAGACATATATTGTATATATGAACGGAACTATTGCCAAAGTAAGCCAGAACGCCAAGCCAAAGCCCGGCTGCGAGATAGTTGTACCAGAAAAGGAAATCAACAAGATGACTATAGCAGAAAAGATGACAATAGGAACATCTGTTGCATCAATAGCAACAATGATTGCGACATTGGCTAACATACTGTAATAAATAAAAATAAAAATGGTTGAGAATATAGAATACAAGCTAAGGGAGATTAATCTCAAGAAGCTTCTAAATAGGATTTTAGCACATAAGAAATTATTTATAATAAACTTGTCTATAGCACTCGTTGTAAGCGCATTTTTAATTTTATGCGTTCCGAGATTCTACGTGTGCGAAGTCAAGTTGGCTCCTGAAACAAGTACTCCAAACATAGGCGGACTTGGAGCTTTGGCATCTAGCTTTGGGCTTAATATGTCTAACATGGCAAATCAAGACGCCATTGTCCCAGAATTGTATCCAGACCTTATGGAATCAGCCGACTTTCAGACAAGCATGTTCCCCATTAAAGTCAAATCAAATAAAGGGGACATTAACACCACCTATTATGATTATTTGGAGAAATATCAAAAATCTCCATGGTGGGAAAAAATAATTGGCGGAATAAAAAATATATTCAAAGACAAAGACGCTGATGGAGGAAAGGGCAGTACAAAGGTCAATCCATTTAAGATGACCAAAACCCAAAACGACATAGCAAAACTTGTAGGACAAAAAATAAAATGCAGCGTTGACAAAAAGACCAGTGTAATAACAATCAATGTTGAAGACCAAGACCCGCTAATCTGTGCTACAATAGCCGATTCTGCAAGAGTTAAGCTGCAACAGTTTATAATAAAATACAGAACAAACAAAGCACGCATTGATTTGGAATATACCCAGAATCTCTATAAAGAAGCAAAGAGGCAGTATGAACGTGCAAGACAACTTTATGCTTCTTATTCTGATGCCAATCAAGATTTGGTGCTCGAAAGTTTTAAGGCTAAACAGGAAGATCTTGAAAACGAGATGCAACTGCAATACAACAACTATCAGCAAATCAGCCAGCAACTGCAGCTTGCAAAAGCAAAATTGCAAGAAAGAACACCTGCATTCACTACATTACAGTCAGCATCTGTACCATTAAAGCCCACAGGACCGAAACGCATGGTTTTTGTTGTTTTCTGTATGTTTATAACATTCATTGGTACATCAATATATGTTTTCAAAAAAGATATTTAATGGTAATGAACGCACAATTCTGATAAAAAAGAACATTGCAGGTTCCTTCCTTATAAAAGGCTGGAACTGTATTGTTCAACTATTACTCGTGCCCATAACATTAAATTGCCTAAACCAATATGAATATGGAATTTGGTTGACAATAAGTTCCATATTGCTGTGGATTGACCAATTCGACATCGGATTAGGAAACGGACTGAGAAACAAACTGGCTGAAGCACTTGCAAAAGGCGATAAAGAAAAGGCCAGAAGACTTGTCAGCACTACATTCATGATGCTGATAATAATTGTCATACCTATTCTTCTTATATTGAGGATTATAATAGACAACATTGACCTGTATTCAATATTGAACATCAACAGGGCAACCGTGCCTAATCTTGAAAACATATTCATCATCTCGATTGTATTTGTAGGTGTTACTTTTATCTTCAAGTTTATCGGAAATGTCTATTTAGGCCTTCAGCTACCTGCAATAAATAATCTACTTATCGTTTCTGGACAGACTTTAGCGCTTATCAGCATTTTTTTACTGTCTTTGATTTATAAGCTCACATTATTTGACATTGCGTGCATCTACACGCTTTCGCCTTTAATTATTTATCTAATTTCATATCCAGTGACTTTCTGCAAGTACAAATATCTGAGACCATCGTTCAGACTGTTTGACAAATCAGAACTTAACGAATTGTTCTCATTGGGTATTTTGTTCTTCATTGTTCAAATCTCCGGACTGGTAATATTTGCCTCCTCAAATGTACTGATTACGCGTATATTATCCCCGGCAGAAGTTACGCCATATCAGATTTCATATAAATATTTCAGTCTTACAATAATGATTTTTACAATCATCACTGCCCCACTATGGTCGGCAACAACCGACGCATACACGAAGAACGACTGGAAATGGATAAACAGCATGATGAATAAGATGAACAAGATAATGCTTGGATTCCTTGGCATTTTAATAACAATGCTTGCATCATCTGAACTAATCTACAGAATATGGATTGGCAGTAAAATTGAAATTGGATACATGCTCTCAGCCTTAATGGCTGTCTATATGTGCGTACTGATATACAGCACATGCTATTCGAATATCCTTTTCGGAATCGGAAAGATACGCCTTATAACCATTGTTACGGCATTGGAGGCAATAATATATATCCCTTTAGCCATAATTTTAGGCCACAAATTCGGCCTTTATGGAATTATATGTGCACTAATTTCTGTAAATCTTATTTGCACCGTATGTAATAAGATCCAATTTGAAAAGTTGGCACATAATACGGCAAGAGGAATATGGAACAAGTAAACAAGAGAAAATGCTGACAAACATAATAATATTAATATTCGTATTTGCGGTGATGCTTGCGTTTTTCATGCTGTCACCAAGATTCTGCCACTATCTTCCACTGCGGCAGATCTTCTCGCCATGGAATACCACGCTGATTGTTTGGATCATTATTCTTACACTCTATACTTTTGTCCATAAAGAACTTTATGCAGTCTCGGAACAATTTGTATATGGAATAACCATATGGGTATTCACATTTACAATATCTTCAGTCTTAACGTTCATAATATTTCCATCATATAAAAAAGCATCATGGCAAGTATGCGAAAAGAACGTTGACATAATAACCCTGATTACCCTGATTCTTGTTCCTATTGCTGTATACAAAGCTGTTCAGCACGCATTCATGCTTGGCTCACCAGACGGAATATTCTCTACATTGAGAGAACAAGCCGTAAATCCGGAAGAGAATCAGCTTGGTATTGTAAAATACTTTGTTTACGTAATCAATGTATTGCTGATGATAGAAATCAGCAGAGATAAAAGAAGAAAGTGGAGATTACTACTCGTCATCTTATTCTGTATCTTGTTTTTCATAGCAACTATAGCCAAGATAACACTTTTCATGTACATATTTTCAAGTCTGTATTTACTCTATGAAAATAAGAAAATCTCTCTAAAGCCAATACTTTTCGGAAGTATTTTTCTTATTGCACTTGTTCCAATCATGTACCTACTTCGCAGTGGCAGCGATCAGGAAACAGATACCGAACTTGTTGCCAATCTGATTATTATTTATATGATTTCATCAATAGTTGCATTTGGAAATATAACTCCGTGCTCATCATTTCAATGGGGTGAAACTTCTCTACGTTTTTTTTATTCATTTCTTCATATATTAGGAGTAAATGTAGATGTTGCAAAGACCACACTACAAGACTTCAGTTATACACCACTTCCGACAAACGTGTATAGTGTTCTATTTCCATATTACAAAGATTTTGGATATGTTGGAATATTTGCATTTGCCTTGATTGAAGGTATTATGATTGGCATCATATATAAGTACTCAAAAACAGGAAATAATCTTATGAAATATCTGTATGCATATATTTTTACATTACTCGTCATGCAGTTTATGGATGAGCAGATATTCCAAGGTCTGTCATCAATAATACAAATGACAATACTTATTTTTATCTGCCATATAAAAATAAGCTACAACAAAGAGAAAAAGGCATAAGTATGAATAATAGTATAAAAGACAAAGGCAATGAGGCCATAGCAATTGCGGTTGTGATTTACGGTTCAAAGCTTACCGAATGTAATGTATATAAGACGCTTATAAAAAATAATGCGGATAAAATAGACTGTCTTCTTGTTTTTGACAATTCCAAGACAACTCAATATGAAAAAATAGAAATATGGAACGGTATTTACGAATATTTCTGGAACCCAAAGAATCCGGGCGTATCTGAAAATTACAATAAAGCTGCAAAATATGCCTACCAAAATGGTTTTAAATGGATAATGCTTTTAGATCAGGATACATCATTCCCGCCAGAAGCATTGAGCATTTACAAAGAAGGTCTGAGACATAATCCAGATAAGAGTCTGTTTGTTCCTATCCATATGATATCCGACAACAGATATCTCTCACCTGCAAACTCATGTCTGTTTAGGCATAAAAACGAGATAAAGTCGGGAATTTATAACATAAATAAATATGACATAATAAACAGCGGAATGCTGGTTAAAGTTAACGACTTTATTAAAGTTGGCGGCTATAATGAGGAAGTAGGCCTAGATTTTTCTGATTTTCAGTTTCTTGAAAGACTCAAAACAATTGTAAAACAGGTTGTTGTCTTAAATATTATATGCATCCAAGATTTCTCAAATAATGAAGACGACAAAGAGAAACTGCTTAATCGCTACAAGATTTATTGCAGGAATGCCTCAAAATTCGAGACACGAAAACTCGTGGTTAAAGTCAAAATAACTTATCTCGTTCTAAAACATACTATGGCGCTTACAATAAGGTGCAAGTCTATTGAGCCCCTCAAGATTCTATTAAAAAGTATTTTAAATAAATAAAACAATTATGATTTCAGTCTGCATCGCAACATATAACGGTGAAAAGTTCATCGAACAACAATTAATGTCAATACTCTCACAATTAGGTGAAAATGACGAAATTATCATATCCGACGATAAGTCTACAGATAGTACAAGAGACATTATTTCAGGCTTGAACGACAAAAGAATAAAGATTATCGAGGGTCCACACGCAGGTTCACCGACTAAAAATTTTGAGGAAGCCCTGAAACATGCCACAGGCGACTATATTTTCCTCGCTGACCAGGACGATGTCTGGAAAGAGGGCAAAGTTGAGACATGCATGAAATACCTAAAAAAATATTGTTGCGTGATAAGTGACGCAAATGTAACAGACGGAAATCTTACCGAAACTTGCCATTCGTTTTTTCAGCTTAACAGGACCAAATCGGGAAAATGGTATAATCTGCTTATCAAGAACGGATATCTTGGCTGCTGCATGGCTTTCAGAAAAGAGCTGTTAGATTTAGCTATTCCTTTTCCTGAAGACACTCCCATGCATGACATATGGCTCGGCAATGTGGCTGCATTCAAATTTAATGTATGTTTCATACCGCAAAGCCTCATCTTATTCAGAAGACACGGACACAACAGTTCATCTACAGCAAGGAAAAGCACTTCGTCTATAAAAGACAAAATAAATTTCCGTTACGCGATATGCAAAGGACTATTCAAGTTGAAAAAATAAGCATTTTAATTTTATCAAGCATAAAATATTCATAAATTTGCTCAACATATTTATTTTGATTAATTTCGCATGTGATAAAAAGTCAAATAAATAACAACGGCTTACTACAGACCATCAAAGCCTGCCAAAATTAAAACTTGCCTAAAGTCTATTTATAATAGAATAAAAAATGATAAAAGTATCAATAATAACAACGACATATAATAGCGCAGAGACAGTTGCAAACACTATAGAATCTGTATTGAGTCAGACTTACCCGAATATTGAATATTGGATTATTGACGGAAATTCATCTGACGGGACATTAGAAATAATCAAAGATTATGAAGACAGATTCAACGGCAGACTGCATTATCTGTCAGAAAAAGACAACGGAATCTATGATGCCATGAACAAAGGAATAAGCCGGAGTTCTGGCGATGTTGTAGGAATTTTAAACTCGGATGACTATTTTACGTCAGACGACATTATAGAAAATGTTGCAAAGGCATTTTCTGACAAGAAATTAGACGCTGTTTATGGCGACATACATTTTATTGACAGCAACCATCCTGATAAAATTGTCAGATATTATTCGTCAGCCATGTTCAAGCCCTTTTGGTTAAGATTCGGGTTTATGCCTGCACATCCGTCGTTTTACGCAAGGCGTAGCGTTTACGAAAAATATGGAAAATATTCATTAGACTACAAAATCGCGTCAGACTATGACATGATGGTCAGGCTGTTCCATAAATTCAAGATTAGAGCAAAGTACATAAAAAGAGACTTCGTAACAATGAGAACAGGCGGTGTAAGTACAAAAAATATAAAAAACAGAATATTAATAACAAAAGAAGACGTTAAGGCATGCCGACACTACGGACTATACACAAACATGGCTTTCATCTCAATAAAATATCTTTATAAGATTTTTGAATTTAAAAGATTTTAAAGTAATACATCTATTCATGTATAGGCACAAATCTTTAGGACTAAAAAGAGTATAGAATGTCCTTGTCTTTGTATAAACTATATTTACAGAATAAGTTTTTCATATTCATAAAAAGTCGCTGAGTTGCACAATATAACTCAGCGACTTTTATTTATTAACTCACCGACTTACACGTAAAAACTCAATGGGTTTTCACTCAAGTTCACATTACTGAAAATGTATATTCTTTTATAAAGAAACTCATCACTCGTCACAATTACATATAACATTCTGTAAAACAGCAAGATACAATGTGATAAGTTGCCTGCCGTACTCATCACCGGCGGGAAGATAACGATAGATGTGATAAGTTGTCTCGTAAACTCATCACAGAGTAAACTTCTGATAATCAACTAATTAAAAAGAAATGTGATGAGTGATGAGTTTTAATTAAAACTATTTTCCGACAATACATGCAAAACTTTATATATACCAAAATTTATGTAAAACATATAACGTTACACGATGATTAGCCACCTTTTACAATGCAATATGCCATGTTTTACAATGCAAAAGCGCACCTTTCACAAGACAAAAGGTGCGCTTTTATTTGACTCAAATATTAAAAAGAGATGTTAGTATCTAACTCAAATGCAAAATAACCGGCAAATGGCAAACAGATTTGCCATAATAACCAGGCATATTTACAATGCAAGCTTAAATGTCTTAACTCCATCGGCATAAATCATGCGCACGAGGTAAACATAACCTGAAGGCAGACTGAAGTTTACATTTCCTAAGCTTGCCTTTTTAGAGTCTACCATCATTCCGGCAGAAGTATATACATTTATTTTTTCAAGACCAGAATTTGCCGAGATGCTCAGGCAGCCTTCATTGTAGCTATATTTAATATTGTTGTATGAAGGCTGTTTTACAGAAGATGTCTGCTCAATAAACTTCAATCCTTCAAGTGCATCAAGTTTTCCATATCCAAACACGCCGTCAGGTCCGGCTACAGCCATATTACCGGGAGCAGAAGTCTGACGTATCACCTTCAGCACATCATCGAGAGTAAGCGAAGGATTAGCCTCAAGCCACAAAGCAACAGTTCCGGCTACAACAGGTGTTGCCATTGACGTGCCACTCATAACTCCCCATGTGTACTTCTTTCCACTGTCCGGATCTGCATATTCATACACCTTATCTTCCTGACGTACATAATATGCGCCGGCGTAAGAGCTGTAAGAAGAAACAACCGCAGCTCCGGGCGCAACCACGTCAGGCTTAATGCGTCCGTCATAAGAAGGACCTTTGCCTGACAAAGGATATATATCGCCAACAGTCCAACCCTTGTCATGCTCTGTGCCTGACAAGTCTCTGTAAGTACGTTTTGACACATAAGCGCCTACAGATACCGTATTAAAGCCTGTAGCTGTTGATGCTATTGAATAATCATTCGTCCCGTCTGAATATCCTGCTTCACCATTAGACAAAAATTCGCCGTAGTCGCTGTTAATCATATACTTGCCTTTATCAGAAGACAAAGATATAATCCATGCTTCATTATCCGGCTTGGCATAATTCATCGACACTCTGAAATAAGGATTGCCGTTGGCAGGATTCTCAGCAACAGTTACCCCCATACGCCCGTTAGTGCCTGAAAGAGAGCCAAAATTCTCAAAACTGACAGTCTGTTTTTCATTGCTGTCAAAAGTTTTTGTAAATATCGTCTTACCATCAGAAACATTCTTCAGTGTTATAGTGAACACATATTTTGCCCCACTCTCTCCCTGAACAAAGAGATTATCGCTGTTGTATGAAGGCGGAGTCCAATAACTAGTAACGCTATTTGATTCATCACTGAAAAATCCTGCAAGCGTTGAACGCCTGTCACCCTCGTTGCCACACGCAATAGACAGAATCTTGCCTTTGGCATCTTTCATTATGTTGTCTATAAGCATAGTGAAATTATCAGTACCGTCCTTAAATCCAAGCACGGTGCCGATGCTTAGGTTTATGGATAGTGGCTGTCCGTGACTTTCAGCATATTTAACAAGATAGTCAATGCCGTCGACTATACCCTGCTCCGTCTTGTTGGTTGACACCAACACAATATCGGTCTCAGGAGCAGCACCGAGATAAGCCCCGTCAAAGCTGCCGGTCGCAATTCCTGCAACATGAGTGCCGTGAGTGTCACCCGAAAGTTCCATGTCACGTTTAGCCGCAACTACTTCTGCAGTAGTCTTATACTCTTTTCCATAACCATATTTGCTGTCTGTTGCCATAAAATTATTCTGATCCCAAACAGCTTTTATTCTACATTCGCCATCGCTGTTTCTGAAATTTGGATGCAAAAAGTCGAATCCGGCATCAACAATACCTACAATAACTCCCTTTCCCTTATACGGAACAGACAACGACGTGCCGATATGTGCCTCATCCAGATGCGTCATCGTCCTAACCTTGTCCATCATCGGCCGTGCTTCATATCCGGCATCAACGAACATAACGTCTTCGTCCATAGCAATTTTCTCTATAGCCTCAACGGGAACAAGAGCTGTATAGACATCATTGAAACCGACGTTAAACTTTATGCCATAATCTGCACGCAGACGATCAATATCGGCTCTGGGTGAAAGTCGGAGATAAACATTTATGAAGTTTAACCTGCCAGCACTACGTGTAGATGCATGCTCGCTTATCCTCAAAACTGCCGATTCTGATATTTTAGGACTATACACACGACTTACAGTCTGTGCCGACAGGACATTGGCACACAACAATAGCAGAAACGTAAAAATATATTTTCTCATTGCATAAAATCGTATTTAACAAAAATCCACAGCACGGACATCAGCTTCCGTGTTGTGGACTTATTATGTTTAAAAAGCGCTTATTATTTTATCAAAACTTTACTGCTTGAAGTGTTTCCGCCTGCTGAAACAGTAACCACATAGACACCCTTTTCAGCAACAAACAATGTGCCACCATTAAGTACCTTATTTGCAACGGTCTTTCCGCCAAGATCAGTAACAGTAATTTTATACGGACCGTCTACCTGTGCCGAAACATTGTGACCGTCAACGACAACGGCAACTTTATCAACTTTAACAGGCAAGCCTAAAGAAGCCGTACCGCTATCCTGCCATGCAAGAAGCGGAAAACCACCGTTAATTCCGTTTACATCTTTCTTCCAAACATTCTGCCCATTGTCAAGAGCAGCAAGAAAATCATCACTCTTCATCTCGTCGGCAGTCTTTCTTGTCACGCCTGTATTATCGTCTGACGCACCATCGTCTGTGCCAAGATAATAACAATTCTCTATCTTCGCACCTTTCTCCGTTGTGCCGACTACAGCAGAACCCGTAAAATTGTCAACGGTCTTGCCGCCATTATAGCAGTTTTTCAAAGTGCCGTCATACAAGAAGCCAACCAGTCCTCCGGCATAAAAGCCGCTAAAATCTATAACTCCACGGTTATAGCAATTCTCTATCAATGCTCCATTATCTACATATCCGGCAATTCCACCAACATTTGTACTTCCTTTTATGTCGGCATAATTGATACATCCAGACACGACACCGCCATAAAGAGTGCCGACAATACCGCCTTGTCCTAAATCCTGTGTAATATTTATCGAAGCCATGTTTACACAATTCTCAACCTTACCTCCGGTCATTGCACCGACAAAGGTTCCCGTACCGTTAGTTCCTTCAACAACAGAATTAGAACCAACTGTAAGATTTTTAACTACGGCATCTTTAGATATGCATGCAAACAGACCGGTGCCTCCTATAGAATTCTCTGTGTCAACATAATAAATGTGAACATTATCTATTTTCTTGCCGTTACCGTCGAAAACTCCAAGAAAATACTTAGAGTCGTCAATCATTACACCCGGATTCTCAGTATCGGCATATTCATAGAAAAGTCCTATTGGCGAGAACTTATGACTGTCCTTGCCCATGTCGAGATCATTTACAAGCTTAAAATACATTCCCTCAAAAGTTTCACCTGCCCTGACTTTTTCTGAAAGACAAGCAAGATTTTCGGCAGTCTCAATCAGATAAGGCTCTGCCTCTGTACCCTTGCCGTTAGTCCAAATCTTAGATGTTCCGTCCCACACCTGGGCATTTGCAGCGAATGCAGCAAACAAACTCAAAAACGTAAAAAATATTCTTCTCATAGTTTAATAAGTAAATAATTAATAAATCTGTGAATTTTGCAAATCTAAGTAAATTTTTCCAAAAGCAAAACTTTTCATCTATAATTTATTCCATTTTGCACACAAAAACAGCAATAAAAGTAAATTTTGGACAGATAATACGAATATTAGAAGAGTAGAATAAATCCAAATAAGCATCAAAATAGCACACTGAATTATGCACCAACATGAATAAATATAGACACATTTTGAAATAAATTTGTCTGATAGTGCAATATTTTACGATTATTATGGTTTTATAATATGTAATCGCACTAAAGAAATTTTATGAACATATATATATACTGCATTATCGGGGTATTCATCATAAGTGCAATCTGCGGATTTTTGTTTATCCCGCTGATACTTAACTTCTGCAAGTCGCGTAAACTGTACGACATACCCGACGCGCGGAAAATACATCACGGCGCCATCCCGCGGCTTGGAGGAATATCCTTCATGCCAAGTATGCTTTTGTCATTTGCCGCGGCAATGTATGTCATCGACAACACCGACAAACAGGTTACGATAAACCTGTGGAGCATTTATTTTCTGCTGAGTATTCTCATAATTTATGTTATGGGCATCGTCGATGATATTCTAGGACTGTCACCTCTAATAAAGTTTATCATTCAGATTATTGCTGCATGCACTCTTCCTATGTCGGGGCTATACATAAACAACATGTACGGTTTTCTTGGAATTTACGAAATACCTTATTATATTGGTTTTCCTCTGACCGTACTGACAATAGTGTTTATCGACAATGCCATTAATCTTATTGACGGCATAGACGGTCTTGCCGCAAGCCTGTCAATAATAGCACTTTCGGGCTTTCTATATATGTTTATCGTGCAGAATGTCTGGAGCTATTCAATCCTCATAGCTGGACTTATTGGCGTACTCGTGGCATTTATGTATTTCAACCTTTTCGGGTCTGTAGAAAAGAACCGAAAAATATTTATGGGCGATTCGGGTAGTCTTACGCTGGGTTATCTGCTTGGATTTTTGTGTATAAAATATTCCATGAACAACACGGCCGTAATGCCAAACCATAAGTTCGACTTTCTTATAGCCTTCACCCTTCTTCTAGTACCTATGTTCGACGTGGTAAGGGTTTTCGTGGTTAGAATATATCACAAGCGGTCGCCTTTTTCGGCAGACAAAACACACATTCACCACAAGTTTATGAGTGCCGGATGCACACAGCACACAGCTCTTGTTGCCATTTTAGCCCTGGCTGTTCTATATATTGTGGCAAATCACTTTATGCTTATGGTAATGAGTAACACTTCGGTATTCATCATCGACGTTATTGTCTATATATTAGTAAATCTGGTGCTCAACTATTTCATAGCCAAAAGACATCCACACGGACACAAAATAAAAATGGTTTCGGAAAGAGTGAAAAGTTAAACAGAAAGACATACCATAATCAATAAAGGCGTCCCTTTTACACGTTAAGGGACGCCTTTATTGATGTAATAACAACATTGCAAGAGTCAAAATACTCTGATTTAAGAAGTTTCGGTGAATAAAAAATGCTGTAGGATTAAATTACTAAAAAATAAACGTTTCTTTTTTAGAATATTCTAAACTACAACTTTGTGAAATACATTCGGTAGGTACCTGACAACAATACCATTTTACTTCCGTTCAGACTCTCAATGGTGTAAGTCTCATCGGGAGCAACAATTCCATACGGATTAAGCAGTGTAATATCCTCTAGAGCCTTGTCTCCGTCCTCACGGTCATAAATATATGGATCGTAAAGACGCAAAGTAGCTCCATTATGCTCAAATCTCATTAAAATACTCTGATGTGCTCCCGACTTGTCGTCAAGTTCAAGCAAACGTGCCTGAAACGACCAATAGATACGTTTATTGCCCATATCGGCTGTTGTAGAGGTAGCCAATGTGTCAACTTTTGTCAGATGCCACATTCCGTCAAGATCGCCATTGTCGAGCGTCTCAATCTCACACGAACCAAAAATAAAGGCCACAACAGTGGCAATCAGAATATTTATATAACCAAATTTTATCATCATACGTATAATTATAAATTAAGAAGTCCCGTCTTTGCCACTGTAAGCTGAAAGCCGTAATTGTTGCCTAAAATGCTTCCTAGATCCATACCATATCCGCCCTTAACACTCCATCCTTTAAGATATTTACCGCTAAACGCATACTGACCTTCGAGCAAAAAGCTGAAATTATGACGTTTTTTTCCATAAGGTTCATCATAAGTGCCAAGTCCCTCCTGCCATGAAGCCAACAGTCTGTAAGTGAAATGTTCAATTGGACACCCGTCTATTCCAAGATGAAAAGCCATAAAACGGTTGTCCTTTACACTTATAGTGCCGTCAGAATTATACAGAGGCGAACGGTACAGCGGATTGCCTATCACCTGCCCCCAATGCTGCCAGCCCGTGTATATGCCGTGATTATAGAAGGCATCCTTTCCGCCAATATGGTCAGGAATAGTGCTTGTATGGTCGTGATAAATCGGTCCACTCTGATATTTAGAGTAAATATATTCAAAGACCACGCCATTAACCCATCGGTCATAATTCATTCTGAACTCAGCTCCAAGCATAATATCTTTAAGATCATAGAGCAGATAGCGGCTTTTCTTCTTTTCCTGCCACTCGCTTCCCTCGCCATATCCGTTATAATCGAGGAAAAACATGCCTGAATGATCCTCAAAATATTTATCGGCATAAATGCTGAAACGCCACAAATCTTCCTCCCAGTTAAGTCGTATAAGCCAGCTTCCCACCTGATTTCCCTCAACATTCTGATAAGTTGTCTCGCCGACATCAGAGCCACCAGGGACAAAGGCATTCCAAAATGCACCTATTCCCGAATTGCCTTTTACGGCAGTCATGCCTCCATTGCCGTCAGGCAGATAGGCAGTTCCGCCAAAGGTTGAAGCCATTTCCAAACCGACCTCAAAAGAAAACGGACAGAAAAAGTTTTCATTTCCAAACTTAAGGTATCCAGCCTTGCTGTGATAAAGCACATTGTCGGCATACTTACTTTTCTTTCCCGTAAAATCATGTTGCCATCCGTCGTCAGTCATAATGCCGTAAGCTATATGTCCCTTAAGATGCAGCCATCCGTTGGCAAAAGGCAAAGTCCAATAGTCCTGCAGAGCAAGACGCACCTGCGGCACCGGTCTGGCATTGATGCCAAGCGTCTGCGAACCGCTGCTCAGCCTGTTGTTCTTAAGTTCCATAGGATACTCCTTACTTCCAACGGTAAGCACACCATGAAGCCAGCGGGCCTCTACAAATGCCTGCTGCACAACAAAATTGCTTGTATAGTTATAAGGCACAGCAAGGTCTACGCCATAACCAACACCCCAACGGCGCGCTGAATCAGTGCGCAGCGGTCTGAACACCCCTGCCTTGACATATCCGTTAGTGGCGTTGAGCGAGCTAAGTCCATAACGATTGGCATTAAGCCAAAGTGGCGTGTTTCCTGACGAAAAGTCCGATTGCATTTCAACATCATATTCCAGCCCTTTGTCAAGGCGCAGTTTCTCAACTTTATCTTCCTCCCATCCTTGCGCAAATGAGACACTGCCCGATGACAATATCAATAAAACGAGTAATAATGATTTCATCAAAATATATATTTTTGATTATATAACGCAATTTACAAAAAAATATTACATCCACGTGCCAAAAGTGCTGTTATCCGACATTATAACAACATAATAAGGCATCTTATTGTCCCTGCCATTATATTGTATAAAGGCAAAAAGGAACCACACGACAATATAAAATACGCAAAATAGGGATTTTCCCCCACCAAGTTAGGGAAAAACCTTTTTCAAAACAAATATTTATTAGTTTCTTTGCATACGGTTAAAAAGAAAATAAAAAGATTCGACATGAAAAGGTTTATAATAATTCTCACAACAATCCTGACATTCGCAGCATCTGCCAACGCGATGAGCTACAGTCAGGCACGCGAACAGGCCTTGTTCCTGACAGACAAAATGGCCTATGAGCTAAATCTCAACGAGGAACAGTATGACGCGGCTTATGAGATTAACCTCGACTATCTCATGAGCATTGACACATACGACGACCTTTACGGAGCATATTGGACGCAACGTAACCTCGACCTGAGCTACATTCTGCTCGACTGGCAATACAATGCGTTCTGTGCCGCCTCATATTTTTACAAGCCGCTTTACTGGACTTCGGGAGTATGGCATTTCGCAATATATGCGCGCTATCCGCGACGCGACTATTTCTACTTCAGCCGTCCAAGTGTCTATATAACTTACCGTGGCGGTCACAGCTGGCGCCATAACGGAGGATGCAGCTGGTATAAAGGACGCACCTTCAATCACGGAAGCATCAGCCGAGGATACGGCATGAGAGACCGACTGAACCGCGGTGACATAAACAGAGGACACAGCGGAAACTTCAAAAGGCGCATAAACAACATCAATGATACAAAGAACGGTAACAGATGGAACAGAAACTTCGGCAACAAATCTGAAGCGATGGTAAACTTACAAAACAATAAAGGCAACAATAATAACCGAAACTTCAACGGCCAAAGAAACTTGCGCAGAAACAACCGCGAAAGCAGCACCAGGACAACAGCAAGACCTGAAACAATCAACAGACGCGGATTTAATCTGGGCGGAGGCAACAATACAGGCAACAACCGTAGGATAAAAGCTCCAAACAATACGTTCACTCCCAAAAGACAGTCACCGGGATTCTCTGTAAACCGAAGCACTCCTACACGTTCTTTTAATAAGGGCAACAATGGTGGAGGCAGAAAAGCGTCGGGTGAAAGGCACGGCGGAAATTTTGGAGGACGAAGGTAACAATGGCCGAAGAAAAACAATCATAAACATTAAAACATAAAATGACATAAGCAATTGTTGAAGGCTACACGAAATTTTCTACCACTAAAGACACCTTCATTCACAAAGAAGAAAATTCGTCTTCGGCAATTTTAAAAGTCAGGGCCGACAGGAATAATCCATGCCGGCCCTGCATCATTTATACACATTAAGACTGTTTGCAAAAAAATATGCTCCCCAAAAACTAATCATGCCTGACAATTCTGTCGGCAGGAATAACCACTACACGACCAGACTCATGCAAAAGATACAATAAAGAAGAGCAGGAATAGCTCAGCAATACGTAACAAATGGACGCAAATTAAAGCATAAGCTCTCTAACCTCAGCATTGTGCATGGGTGCAATATCTTTCATTTCCTTATTATAATACACTGACTGAATGGCTTTATTTACAATGCCGTGACCAACAGCGAGAACCGTTTTGTCAGGAAACTTTTCACGTATAAAGTCAATAAACTGTCTTGCCCTAGCCTTTAAATCGTCAATAGGCTCTATGTCGTCAGGCCATGCGACATCCTTCAGGTCGGGAATATAACGGCCCGTGAAACTTCCCCAGTCGCGCTCTCTAAGCAGTTTCGTAGTTATTACGTCGGCACCATGTGGCTCTGCGATAATAGAACATGTCTCTACGGCGCGCCACAAATCACTCGCCACAAAGGCGTCAATATGCACTCCTGCCATTTTAACAGCCACCTCACGCGCCTGTTCACGTCCCTTGTCGTTTAGTTCTCCGGGAGTCTGTCCCTGCATAATGTGATTTGCATTGTCAACCGTTTCTCCGTGTCTTACCAAATAAAGCTTTGTCATATCAATAAAATTCAAATCAGTGCAAAGATAACACATAACGGCATCATTACAAAACAAAAAACGTTTTAACCGATAATTCAGCCTTACTATATGCGACATTTGTGGCCAACAACATGTAAATAGGAAAACATAACGACAACTAATAAAACCATGCACTCGACTATCTTATGGAGTAAAGCTACGGCTTATACGCTTTTGTTTTCATTCTTTGTATAAAATAAGTTAAACATATTGTGAACAAACACAAAACGCGCTATCTTTGTAGGAGTGGCACAAGAAAGAGACATCATAAACGAGCATGACTGATACAATAAGCCACATGACGATAGCGGGCACAATAAAAAAGCCGTGTAATAAATAAATTCACATGAAAACAAAATAAAAAATACTACAGACATGAAAATACTGCAAAGCTCTGTTTTTCGCGCAATATGCGCAATAATCATCGGCATACTGCTGATCAACAATCCCGACAGCACAATGAAAGGCATAACAATCGCCATAGGCCTGCTGTTTCTAGTGTCAGGCGCAATATCATGCGCCGCATATCTCAATGCCAAGAGTCATGCATCTGATGCAGATATCTACGACGCACAAGGCAGACTCATCGTAACAGGCAAGCCAACGTTTCCTATCGTAGGCATAGGCAGCGTGCTGCTCGGACTTATACTTGCAATAGCCCCCGGCTTCTTTGTCAAATCGCTGATGTATGTCCTTGGTGCAATAATAATCCTGGGAGCCATCAACCAGTTTATGGTTCTTATTAATGCCAAGAAGATGTTCCGTGTGCCTATTTGGTTCTGGATATGTCCTTCGGTGATATTCCTAACCGGCCTGCTTGTGTTGCTGAAACCAATTGAAACGGCATCGCTGCCGCTGCTCATAATCGGCTGGTGCCTGCTGCTTTACGGCGTAACCGAATGCATAAATGCGTTTAAGATTCACAGGGAACGCAAGCGTATAGAAAATAATCTCATGATTAATAAAGAAGACGATAAATAAAAAAAATCAGACAAGGCTCCGGTCTTGTCTGATTTTTTTTATTTAATGATTCTGAATTTACAATATTATCCAATATATGCAGACGCGTCAGACGTTTACAAGACTTTCAATATACTTGCACAAAATGCTTATACCCTTCTGATTCTCGCCTCCCTGAGGGATTATAAGGTCGGCATATTTCTTTGTAGGCTCGATAAACTGCTCGTGCATAGGCTTCAGTACGTCAAGATAACGGCTGATAACCATGTCGACAGTACGTCCGCGCTCAATAACGTCACGCTGAATGTTGCGTATCAGACGCTCGTCCGAGTCGGTGTCAACAAATATTTTCAGATCCATCATGTCGCGCAGTTTTTTGTTCAATAGCGTCATGATGCCTTCAATTATTATTACAGGCCGCGGCTCAACATGTAAGGTTTCCTTCAATCTGTTACACTGAATATACGAATAAGTGGGCTGTTCAACGGCATGTCCGTTCCTCAGCTCATTCACTTGCTTTATAAGCAGTTTCCAGTCGAACGCATCAGGGTGATCAAAGTTTATGGCATGACGCTCTTCTTCAGTCATGTGCGACGTATCGTTATAATAAGAGTCGAGCGGCACCACTACAACATAATGCGGCGGCAAAGCTTCTGCTATTTTCTTTACGACGGTGGTCTTGCCCGACCCGGTTCCGCCTGCTATTCCAATAACGGTCATATATGTATATTTTTTAATCCGACGGCAGGCATGTGGCATAGCGACGTGTCATACGGCCGGCGGATGTAAGGTTAATTATTCAGTGTCTCTATATAAGTTCTATTGACCTGAAGGCCCTTTCGTAATATTCGGCCTTGCGCTCTATCTTCATAGGATAAGCGCGCGAACTGCTCGGCATGCGGAAGAGCTTTAGGTTGCGTTCACCTAAACAGAAGTCAACACTCTCGCCCAATTTTGGCTGACTTATGCCGAAATACGCGGCAAACGTGTCTGTGGCCTTCTGTCCCGTGGTTATAACGGCACGGCATGACGGGATGGTGTCCAACAGCTTTCCCAGGTCTGTAGCCTCCACTATCTCAAGGTCTTTGTCAGACGCTGTGTTCTTTGTGCGACATATCTTGCAGGCAGTGTCATAAAGGCCTATTCCCTTTTCATTAAGAAAACTTATTATGTCCTCACGCTTAAAAGTCTTAGCATCGTTGTCGACAAAATGAAACTTGTCGCCAAAGAACACAAGACCGAATATGCGCCACATATCATTTATGAAGTTGGGATAAAAGAAATCCATACACCAACGGTTGCGTGCCGGCGGAAAACTGCCGAGCATCAGCAACCGTGTATTTTCGGGCAGAAAGGGCTTGAGCGGATGTTCTTCTGTTACGCTCATTTCTGCTCCTTTACAAGATAAACTACAACGGGCAGGTGGTCGCTGTATCCGTCGAGCCATATTCCTCCTGCGTGTGTACGCTTAGGTGTGCCCTTATATTTTCCTTCTGTATTGAACAGATAATCGCGGCGGAATATCTGATTCTTCCAGAACTTCAGCGTAGAGAAGTCTTTTTTACCGTCGCGGTTAAGCATGTTTGGCGTAAGAACAATCTGGTCAAACAGATTCCACGAGCCTTGATACGACAAGGTTCCAACGCCCTGCTTTGTCAGAATGTTATACCAAGGATTATACATGTCGCCGTCCTTGACATCTTTGACGTCTGCCTTTGCCGACAACACGTCCTTCATACTCTTGTTTGTAGGATCGTCGTTCATATCGCCCATAACAAAAATCTTCATGGCCGGATTTTCGTTTATCAGCGAGTCTTTGATGTTCTTGACAAGCTGGGCAGCGCGCTCACGGTAAGGAGAACCGGCAAAACGGCTGGGCCAATGGCACACAATGACAGTAACAGGCTCGCCGGCCAGTTCACCGGTAACGGTGAGGAATCCACGTGTGCGGTAATTGCTTGCCATGGTCTCATCAGGGATGTATGGCAGCAGCGTCGACTTCTTGACCGTAAACATAGACGGATTGTAAAGCATGGCGCAGTCGATGCCTCGGCTGTCGGGGCCCTCTATATGTACATATTTATATCCACGCGCGCGTAAAGGCTCCTGGGCTGTAAGGTCGTTAAGCACATTGTCGTTCTCAACCTCAGACAACCCAATAATGGCGCATCCCACGTTCGGCAGCACATCTGTACCCATATCGGCCAGCACCTTTGCCATGTTGCGCAACTTGTGAGAATACTTAAGGCCATTCCAGCGTGAAGAACCTGTGGGCAAATACTCATAATCGTTCTTGCCTTCGTCATGGCATGTGTCGAAAAGGTTTTCCTGATTGTAGAAACCTACAGCATACACTGAGTATTTTTTCTGTGCAAAACTGCTCAAGGCAACAAGCCATAGAGACAAAACAATAAACAGACTTAATTTTTTCATAATATAAAAAACATTGTTATTTCATTCTACGGAAACAAAACTTTTTAAATCCGCACACCTGACCAAGGCAAATGCACGGGCGTGTTTATTTTTGCAAAGATAATGCAACTTAAAGATAATTCAAAAAATTAAATACATTTTTTTCGCTTGTCCGCATTTTGAAACAAGTTTGTAGAAAACAAGTAATAATAACGACACACTGCTTAACATAGAAATAAAAATCATACATGAGCGACATCAATCGGCAATACCAACGAAACCAAAATATATGTATCAACGACATAAAGATCAAGCATAATGACACAGGCCAAGGCGCTCACGCCCACTCTTAGCGTAAACATCTGACAATCAAGCGTTTAAACAAAGCCGCACAAAAGGCGGCTTTTCAGGCTGCAAAAGGCCACATATTGCAATGCAAAAGGTATCCTTTCAGAAGCTAAAACACGGCCTTTTGGAAAACAGTAAAAAATACATCAGCAACAGGACTTCAAGACGGCACTCAAGCCAGAATAACAATTAGCGGCAAGAAACATAAAAAACGACATACGTATACACGCAAAGGTGAAAAATAGAACAAAAAAACAAACTGCAAGAACACCGGCTATTATTCTTGCACAAAGCAACTAGAATCAGGCAATTAAATAGATTGTTGGCGTACTAATATTACACCGGCATTAAATTTAACACAAAAAGAAGCTGGCAAAAAGATTATTTGTTGTTTTATTTTTGAAGTTTATATAAATTAATTTATCTTTGCCGAAAGTTTATTCACAAATACCATTATTATGCAAAAAAAGCTGAAATTAGCAGTGATTGCTTTATGCTATACGCCTTTGCTGCATGCGCAAAGCGATTCCATAGGGCAAAGGGGTGCCGTCTTAAGTGAGTCGGCATTCACATTCACGGAGGCACAATTGGGCGAAGACGATGACATGTCACAAAACGTAACCATAGTGAACTCTAACTCTAACATCTATGCAAGCGAGGTTGGATATCTGTTTTCACCGATGCGCTTCCGCTATCGTGCATTCGACCAGAAATTCAACGACATCTACATCAACGGCATACCGATGAACGACATCGAGTCGGGACAGTTCCGCTACTCGCTCGTCGGCGGACTTAACCAGCAGACACGCAACATGGAATTCTCACTGCCGTTTGAGAGCAACAACTTCGCCATGCCGTCAATGGGCGGAGCCAACAACTATAACTTCCGTCCGGCTGCAATGCCGGCAGGCCACAGACTGACGCTGAGCGGTGCCAACCGCAGCTACACTCTGCGCGGAATGTACACATTCAACACAGGACTCAGCGACAAGGGATGGGCTTTCTCAGGCAACGTTACTTACCGTTGGGCCAACGAGGGATATGTTGAGGGAACTTTCTACAACTCTCTTTCTTACTTCCTCGGTGTTCAGAAGGTGTTTGGCGACGGTGCTCACTCACTCTCGCTCGTCACATGGGGTAACCCTACTGAGCGTGCATCGCAGGGCGCCGGAACAGACGAGATGTACTGGCTGGCCAACGACCGCTACTATAACCCTTATTGGGGATATCAGAACGGAAAGAAACGTAACTCGCGTATCGTAAACGACTATGCTCCTACAGCATTGCTGACTTGGGACTGGAAAATAGACGACGACACCAAGCTCACAACATCTTTGATGGGAAAATACAGCATGTATAAGAGCACCAAACTCAACTACAACAATGCTGACAACCCCCACCCCAACTACTGGAAGAACATGCCTAGCAGCTACTATGACGTTTGGGACGAGACTGACGCAACAAACCGCACAGAGCAGAGCCTTGCCGACTGGAACACAGCTTATGAGTTCTGGACATCGTCTAAGGCTAACCGCCAGATCAACTGGGACCGCCTGTACTACTCTAACCACCAGGTTTCAGCCCAGGGAGCCGACGCCATGTACTACATCCAGGCTAAGCACAACGACGCGCTGACGGTTACATTCGCGTCTACACTGAACAAGCAGCTCAGCAAGAACAATCAGATTAACGTAGGTATCATCGCTTCTACAAATAAAGGCATGCATTATCAGACGATGGAAGACCTGCTCGGAGCTACTACATATCATAACATCAACACTTACGCGCTGGGAACATACGACAGAAATTCTGACGAAATTCAGTACGACCTCAATAACCGTAACGGCATAGTTAAAGAGGGCGACCGATTCGGATATGACTATAACCTGCTCGTAAACAACGGAAAAATATGGTCAAGCTACAGCGAGAACTTCGGACCGCTGCACTACACAATCGCCGCTAAACTGGGATACACCAGCATGCAGCGTGACGGTAAGATGCGCAACGGTATGGCTGCCAACAACTCTTACGGCAAGAGCAAGACAGCACAATTCCTTGACGGAGGATTCAAACTTGGCACTAGCCTAAATCTTGGACGCGGCAATACGCTTACTTTCGGAGCAGGATACGAACACCGCGCGCCTCAGGCAAGAAATGCGTTCGCTTCTCCTGAAATCAACAACGACTTTGTACTTAACCTCAAGAACGAGCGTGTTTTCAGCACAGAACTCGGATATCAGCTTCAGACATCATGGCTGCACGCTAACATCAACGCTTACTACAGCTATCTGACAAACGTAACCGACTGGCAGAACTTCTACTTCGATGATATCAACTCGTTCTCATACGTTTCACTGACAGACATGAAAAAAGAGTACTACGGAGTTGAAGCCGGACTGAAATTCAAGGTTACAAGTGCATTCGACATCAAACTTATAGGTACAATCAGCGACGCTAAAATCAAGAATAACGCACGTGTGCGCTACATGAACTCAACAAGTGCGCTCTATACCGACGAGATTGTATATAATAAAGGTATGCGCGACTCCGGCACACCGCTTACAGCAGCAAGCCTCGGTCTCAGCTATCACAGCGGAGGATGGTATATAGACCTCAACTGCAACTATTACGACCGCATTTACCTTTCTTACTCTCCTTGCTACAGATACGAGAGCACGCTTAACGCACGCCAGGAAGCCGTTGGCGACATCTACGACAACGAAGGCAACGTGCGCGCATCTGCACTTGAACAGGCTCAGGGCCACGGCGGATTCATGCTCGACGGCTCTATCGGACGAAGCATATATCTGAAACGCGGCTCACTGTCAATCAACCTCATGGTAACAAATATTCTGAACAACCAGAACCTTTGCACAGGTGGATACGAACAGAGCCGAAGCGACTATACAAGCTCAGGAAACGTACGCGCATACCGCTTCTCTAAGAACCCGATGAAATTCTATGCTTACGGAACTAACGGCATGCTGAACATTACTTACAGATTCTAAAAAATCAAAAGACAATGAAAAAACTTAAATATATAAAACTGATAATGCTCACGCTGGCCCTCGGACTTTCGGCTACATCTTGTATGGATGAAGACTGGAACGACCCGACCGGAGAAACTGCGCCCTACGGCAACAACGAGATTCAGGAAACTAACGTTATCTCTATTGCCGACCTAAAGGCTAAATACGCCTCTACACTGGCCAATCAGAACGATACGGCGCGCATAACTGAAAACCTGCAAATAAAGGCCCGCGTAACAGGCAACGATATAGGTGGAAACATTTACAGCGAAGTGGCTGTCGACGACGGCACCGGAGCTATTCTCATCTGTATATCTCAGGGCGGTCTCTTCGGATATCTGCCTGTAGGTCAGGAGATTCTCGTTAATCTGAAAGACCTGTACATCGGAACATACGGATATCAGCCGCAAATCGGTACACCATACACTAACGCTAGCGGAAGAACATTCCCAAGCCGAATGAACAAGACCGTATGGCAGGAGCACTTCAAACTTGTTGGAACAGCAGACGCTTCTAAGATTGATACTCTTGAGTTTGACATCAGCAAAGCTAAAAACGCAAGCTACATGAAAGAAAACTGTGGCCGACTGATGGTAGTAAGAGGCGTAAAACTTAAAGACGCTGACGGTGTGAAGACATTTGCGCCTGAGTCAGAGAAAGACGGAGGAAATGGCGTAAGCCGTGCTATCGAGGGATTCTCTTCAAACGAGTTTGTTGTACGTTCAAGCACATACGCCGACTTTGCCGGAACAGTGATGCCAACAGAGAAGATGGACATAACAGGTATCTTTACACGTTACAGCAACACATGGCAGATACTGATGCGCTCTGACTCTGACTTTAAAATAGCTGAATAAAAAACATTTAATAAAACAATAAAAGAACAACAATTATGAAAAAGATATTATTTTCGGTGCTTGCCCTTGCAATGGCAGCATTCTCATTCACAAGTTGCGAAGACGTTCCCGCTCCTTATGACGATCCAAACGCCGGAGGTGGTGGCGAAGTAGTTTTGCCTGAGGGCGTACTGCTCGACCAAAGTTTTACCAACTCACTCGGCAACTTCACATCTATATCTGCAAGCGGCTCACTCAAATGGTATAACGACTATTCGAGCGCAATGGTTACAGGATACCAGGACTTCAACGGCGACGGTCAGAAAGAGAACCAGGCCGGTGTTACTTATCTTGTAAGCCCCGAAATAGACCTTGCAGGTGTTGAAAACGCATACATAACAATAAATCATGCGATTAAATACGAAAGAAGCGACATTAATACAAACAATACCATTCTGATCAGCAAGGATTTCTCAGGCGACGTAAACACAGCCACATGGGAAGCCCTAACATACAACACAGATGGTCTCAATGCTAATGGCTCGACATTCGACTTCTACGAAAAGAGTGTGAATATTCCTACATCATACATGGGAAGCAAAATTGTTATTGCACTGCGCCATACATGCAACGACACTCAGTCATCAACATGGGAAGTTAAGAGCCTGAAGGTTCAAAAAGGACAGGCTCCTGAAGAAGGAGGAAGTGAACTTCCTGCAGGTACATACCTTGAGCAAGATTTCTCTTCTACACTTGGAACATTCACGTCACAAGCTGCAAGCGGTTCACTTAAATGGTATAACGACTATTCAAGTGCAATGGTTACAGGATTCCAAGACTTTAACGGAGATGGCACTAAAGAGAACCAGGCCGGTGTTACATATCTCGTAAGCCCTGAAATAGATTTAACTAGCGCAACAGATGCTTATATTACAATTAATCATGCTATTAATTATGAACACGGAGATATAAATGCAAACAACTCTATCGTAATAAGCAAAGATTATAATGGTGATGTTAAAACTGCTACATGGAAGATGCTTGAATATGATACCAACGGTTTAGGCTCAAGCTTCACATTCATGGAAAAGAGCGTAAACATCCCGGCTGAATTTATTGGAAGCAAAGTTGTAGTTGCACTACGCCATACATGTGATGACAGCCAGTCTTCAACATGGGAAGTTAAGAAACTTTCTGTAAAAGCAGGTTCTGTTGACGAACAGCCAAGCGGAGACACTGGCGATCTTACTGCTGCCAACGGCAATTTCGAGACATGGGTATCAGGACTTCCAAATAACTGGTCAACAACATCTACCGCAGGAAATGCTACATTGTCTATGAGTACAGATGCTCACAGCGGCTCTTACTCTGTAAAGGTTGGAGGTGATTCAAAATACAACAAACGCATCTCATACAAGGAAATGGAGCTCAAAGCTGGTGAATACACAATGACATTCTATGCAAAGGCAGCGACTGCTACCGGAGCCTCTGTACGTCCCGGATACGTACCCGTTACAGATGGAAAAGTAGGTAACTATTTCTATGGCGACTATACTAATGATATAACTAACAGCGAATGGGTAAAAGTAACACATACATTCACAATTGACGCTGACGGTACTTATTGTGTTCTTATAATGAACTCTAAGAATCCTGGAGGTGACGTTCTCATAGATGACTTCACTCTCAGTATGGGCGAAACAGTAATTATAAAATAACAAGTAAAAATCTTATCAAAACATTTGGCAGGCTGCAGAATTATTCGTAATTTTGCAGCCTGTAATATGTAACTATATTTTTAACAACAATATTTGAAAACAAAATGAAAAAAGGTATTCATCCAGAAAACTATCGCCCCGTCGTATTTAAGGATATGTCCAACGGCGATATGTTCCTTACACGTTCTACATGCAAGACTACAGAGACAGTAGAATTTGAAGGCGAAACTTACCCGGTGGTAAAAGTCGAAATTTCAAGCACATCTCACCCGTTCTATACAGGTAAGAGCAAGCTCGTTGACTCAGCTGGTCGCGTAGACAAGTTCATGAGCCGCTATGGTAAAGCTCGCAAATAATAGATTACCATATTTCGATTAGCATACAAAGTGCGTTTAGGCGTAGTTGCATATACGTTTAAGCGCACTTTTTGTCTACTATAGTTTTCTTTCCATGCAGACGTCTAATCATCATTACGCCTGCCTATATTTCATCCGATTACATCATTATTCTGTAATATGTCTACAAAAAATATTTTAAACAAGGCACAACTACTGAAGCTATTGCTTATGTTGCCATGCCTGCTCCTCATCATCACTTCGTGCAGCAATGACGACAATAACGGCGAAGAAGGAGAAAAAGAAGAAATTAACCTCAACAAAAATAAGGTTACAACAGATGCAGCCGTAACAAGACTTGAGTTTCCGCGGCTGAAAGGCGGCAACAGCATCGTGCTTATATACAGGACAAAAGGCGATAAGCAATACGACAAAGACGAAATAAACTACTGCGTTGAATGGGACTGCTCAAAGAAATCACAGCGCTGGTCGTGCTATCAGATGCATCAAGGATATACGGGAAACTATAGTCGCGTAACCGACAAATACTATAACGACCCGAACCTAAGCTCTGACTATTACTGGGACGAAGACTATTTCTACGGCTCCGGCTATGAGCACGGACACATTTGTCCGAATGCCGACAGGAAATATTCTTATGACGCAAATTACCAGACCTTCTACCTTACAAACATGCAGCCGCAATATCATAAATTCAACGGCTATTCAAACAGCGGTCAGGATCAGGGTGAAGGCCTTTGGGTAAGAATGGAAGACCAAGTGCGCACATGGACTCCTCGCGCAAAGACCGATACACTTTATGTATGCAAAGGCGGAACAATAGACAATGAAAGTCAGATAATTTCAAGAATACAAGGCAAGCTCATCGTACCTAAATACTTCTTCATGGCATGCCTTCTTAAAAACAGCGAAGGCTACAGAGCCATAGGTTTCTGGGCTGAACAGAAAAAAGACGACTGGCGTACAGACGACCCGCTCTCACTATATGCCGTCACGATAGACAAGCTTGAGGAACTCACAGGCATCGACTTTTTCTGCAATCTGCCAGACGACATAGAGAACAAGGTTGAAAGCAGCATTGCAATCAAGGCCTGGGGACTGAAATAAAATATCAACATATATATAAACAAAAGCGCCATATCATAAATCAGAAATGCATAGTATGATATGGCGTTTTTACATATATCCGCATAAATGCGTCTGAACGTCAGGGATATGACGTTTCACGGTAGTGTTTTATCCAATTCATAAAGCACTTAATGCGCCGGCATAATTTATATATGACAAAAAAATCCGGCTCAAAACCGAAGTGGATTTGAGCCGGCTGTTACATCTGAAAATCAATCATCTTTAATCTATTATCTTTGTAAAGAGAGTATGCAAAACGTTAATAGCCAACAAATGCAGAAGCGTGACTATGAGTAAAATTACATTGTATGGTAAATCCGTGTTATATTATTTATATCTGCACCTGCAATGCCATAAACGCCATTATTGCATATCTCTCTTTACCACAACTGAATATAAAGACATATTCACCGTTTGCATCACTGCAAAAGCGGCTTTAATACACAACTTATTCCCAATAAAATTAACTAACTCTTATATAACAACCATCAACAAGTCTCTATATTTTATCAATTATGTTATTAGAAAAAACTAACCTATACCGTTCGATATCTGACGATACGGAATGTCAAGACCATGCTAAAAGCCGTTGTTTCAAGGGTCATGTCATAATATATGTTCAAGGCCCTCAGTGTTCTTTCTGATTTCATCGTCAGACAATGAATAATTCATCAAGTCGCCGTTGAGGTACTGCTCATATGCCGTCATGTCTATAAGACCGTGACCGCTGAGGTTAAACAATATCACTTTCTGTTCTCCGCTCTCCTTGCATTTCACGGCTTCACGTATCGTTGCAGCTATGGCGTGACAGCTTTCAGGAGCAGGAACAATACCTTCTGTGCGTGCAAAGAGCAGTCCTGCATCAAACGATTCGAGCTGCGGAATGTCAACACCACGCATCATCTTGTCCTTTAGCAACTGCGACACTATGACTCCGGCGCCATGATAGCGCAATCCTCCGGCATGAATGTTGGCAGGCTTGAAGTCGTGGCCAAGCGTAAACATCGGCAATAGAGGAGTATATCCTGCCTCGTCGCCAAAGTCATACTGAAATACGCCACGTGTGAGCTTTGGACAACTTGCCGGCTCAGCAGCAATAAATTCGGTATTCTTCCCGTCCTTGATATTATGACGCATAAACGGAAAAGCAATTCCGCCAAAGTTTGATCCGCCTCCAAAACATGCTATGACCATATCAGGATATTCACCTGCCATATCCATCTGCTTCTCTGCCTCTAGTCCGATGACGGTCTGATGAAGAGCAACATGATTAAGAACCGACCCCAAAGTATATTTGCAATGCGGAGTGGTTGTAGCAAGTTCTATGGCCTCAGAAATAGCCGTACCTAACGAGCCCTGATGCATAGGGTCGCGTGTTATGATGTCCTTTCCGGCACGTGTCGACATAGAAGGCGACCCTGTCACCTCGGCACCGAACGTGCGCATAAGTATGCTGCGATACGGCTTCTGTCTCATGCTTATCTTTACCTGATAAACGGCAGCTTCAAGTCCAAACACCTTTGCCGCGTAACTCAAGGCTGCGCCCCACTGCCCTGCACCGGTCTCAGTGGTAACGTTAGTTGTACCCTCCTGCTTGCAATAATAGCACTGGGCAAGAGCCGAATTTATCTTATGGCTTCCTAATGGATTAACACTCTCGTTTTTGAAATAAATGTGAGCCGGAGTGTCCAATGCCTTTTCAAGTGCATAGGCGCGGACAAGCGGTGTAGAACGATAATATTTATACATGTCAAGCACTTCGTCAGGAATGTCAATCCAGGCATGTTCCTGGTCAAACTCCTGTCGACAACACTCCTCACAGAACACTGGGTACAAGTCTTCAGCCTTAAGAGCCTTTTTCGTTGCAGGATTAAGAGGCGGCAGAGGTTTGTTAACCATATCTGCCTGTATATTGTACCACTGTGTGGGTATTTCATCTTCTTGAAGTATAAACCGTTTTTGCCTTGTCATCATAGTACGTTTGTTTCTGTTTGTTACTTTCATTAAGTATTGGACGCAAATTTAATATAAAATTTGATTAAAAAACAAAATATTTTCAAAAAATTTACTCAAAAAAGTTACGATATGGTCCTACACCTTATTATATAACGACAAAAAGTCAGCAATTTAGGTTTTTACGGCTAAAATAAAACTTAAAAACATCAACACAGATTACAAATAAAATGCTTATGGCTCATTGTCCTTTACAAAAAAACACTAACTTTGCACCATGCTTATTCTGACAACCGTATTAATTTACTTTGCCGTTCTATTCGGCATAAGCCGTCTTACATCACGCAAGGCCGACAACGAAACATTCTATCGTGCCAACCGCAAGTCGCCATGGTACATGGTTGCTTTCGGCATGATCGGAGCGTCGGTTTCGGGTGCAAGTTTCGTGTCTGTTCCAGGTATGGTGATGCACATGGACATGACATATATGCAGACATGCATAGGTTTTATTCTCGGATATTTTGCTGTAGCTTTCATATTGCTGCCTGTCTATTATCGGCTTAACCTTACAACCATCTATTCGTATCTGCGCGGACGGCTCGGTCCGCGGTCGTATAAGACAGGTGCAGCATTTTTCATTCTGTCCGACCTTACGGCCGTGGCTGTCAAATTCTATGTTGTGTGCATCATCCTACAGCGCTTTGTGCTCGACGCCTACGGCGTTCCTTTCGCCGTAACGGTGCCCGTACTGATGTTCCTGATATGGCTATACACCCACAAGGGCGGAATAAAGACACTTGTATGGACTGACACTGTGCAGACTGCGTGCATGCTGGGCGCGCTGGTGCTGATAATAGTGAAAGTGGCGGGGGCTCTCGACATGAAC
>ERZ779697.50-NODE-50-length-56142-cov-3.68451_pt1 | contig 56142 bp, 34 predicted proteins | sample MGYA00511881_ERZ779697 | MGnify/ENA primary metagenome ERZ779697 (study PRJEB29588, sample SAMEA2148105) | human gut metagenome | biome: human gut; feature: human-associated habitat; material: faeces | place: Denmark | collected 2008/2010 ... | reverse complement strand
ATTTGATTTTCACCTATAAAGATACAAAATATTTGCGAGATTACCAATTTTTATGGGTGTTTTTTTATCCCGAACTCGCGTATTTTTGCGTAACACGCTCACATGCTTTCAACACCCAGATAATAAACAATAAAACATATACTCTGAATAAACCTATGACTTACGCATAAAAACTCGGCCACTTTTGCCTTAAAAATGGCCGAGTTTTTGTGCATTAATCACCCATTAACAGTTTAACAGATAACAGGCTGTTTTATTTATAAACTATAACTTAAACTCTTCATTCTGACAATTCATTATGATCCGGCCGTATTTATAGTTTCAAATAAAACTCATTGCCGCTTTATCTTGCCATAGCAAACTATGTCAAGATAAAGCAGACTGTAAGACTACAATAGAAAACAGTAAGCCGGCTGAAATCAGTCAATCCGACTAAAGAAATAAATTATATGCAGACGACCCGCCGGAACTTAATCAGCGATAAGTTCATAAACACAGCTGGCAAGCTTGTTCCTTGTAAACAGAGGAAGACCAACTGTCATGAGATATTCACCCGAGTAGTACTTAATATCTCCCTGAGACCCGTCTGCACGGTTGATTTCACGCACACCATACTTTTTCATTTCATCAAGACCTTCTAATACCACATTATAAAGTTTCTCATTATAACGCGGAAATATGTCAAAAGCAAATACGACTGCCCTGTTCTGATCTTTACTTACATACATTGTCGATGTATGATTGCCGTCATACGGAGACACCAGACGATACTGGTCACCGTCAAGTATAACAGGCTTAAGGCCATTATACTCTTCTATCGACTTCTTACAATAAGCAAGTTCTTCAGCAGAAAGATCATGAAGATTAATGTCAAATCCAAGTTTTGCCATCATTGCAACATTTACACGGAACTTTATACTGGCATTTTTGTTCCATGTAGTAACATGGGCACACAACACCTTTGAAGGAAATATCTGCGAATACCCCCATTGTATGAATATCCGTTCTATAGGATCAGTGTTGTCGCTGGGCCACATCTCAACAAAATATTTCAATGCCTCATAGTCTGTACGTCCGCCGCCACCAGAACAGAGCATCATCGGCAATTCAGGATACTTAGCCTTGACACGCTCTAAAACGTTATAAAGTCCGCGGACATAATCTACATACAAGTGTGTCTGATTCATTTTCTCATAATTAGAATATATATTTGTTATCGGACTATTACAGTCCCACTTGAAATAGGCAATACCCGGATACTTTGTCAGGAGCCCGTCAATCACGCCAAAGACATAATCCTGCACTTTAGGGTTGGTAAGATCAAGCACCATCTGGTTTCTAAAATAATATTCTTTACGGTTAGGAAGTTTTATAACCCAGTCTTTGTGCTTTTCATAAAGCTCAGACTTCGGGTTAACCATCTCCGGCTCTATCCATAATCCAAATTTAACGCCCTGCCTGTCAGCTTCCTCTGTCAGCCGGCCTATTCCGTTGGGCAGTTTGTCAGCTGTCACCTCCCAGTCGCCAAGTCCCTGCGTGTCGCTGTGTCTCTTATATTTGTTGCCAAACCATCCATCATCAAGCAAGAACATATCAACTCCAAGCTCTTTAGCCTCACCGATAAGTGACAAGAGTTTGTTTTCATCAAAATCAAAATACGTTGCCTCCCAATTATTCAGCAATGTCATGCGGTCTTCTTGACCATTCTTAATCTGATACTTACGTGCCCAGTCATGCAGATTGCGGCTTGCGTAGCCTGTGCCTTTATTACTTAAAGTAAAGATAAACTCTGGAGTTCTGAAGCTTTGTTTCTTTTTCACTGTGTATCGTGAGGCATACGGATTTATTCCGCTGATTATGCGGAGTCCTCCTAGATTATCCACTTCAAATGTAAATCTGAAGTTTCCTGTCCACGCCAATGTTCCAACGAGCACGTCTCCTGTATTTTCAGTTGCAGGTTTTCCTAACGAAAGCTGAAAAAACGGAGGGGTATACATATCGGCACGCGTACCCAGCTTTGTGTCAATAACCTTCTTTCCAAAAAACAGTTCCTGAGTATGTTTGCCGGCCTCACTTGCCCAATCACCGTCATATTGCGTAAGATAATATTTAGGCGAATACATGTGGAGCATGGAAGATGCATACTTTTCAAGCGTTATATCAGACTTTTCTTTATTAAAAATCTCTGTCCAGGCCTTAAATACATTTTCTTTGTTGTATGCCACAAAATGCATGGCCACCTCATCAGAATACACTGGGTCTGCCAAATAGATTACAGTCTCTGTACCTCCATCAAAAGATTTTGTCTCAAATCTCTTATATTCAAGAAGTGTCGACGGATTTCCATCAGAACGCGTGATTTGAAGAGCCGGTTCAAAGCAATCCTCCATACCGTGAGTAATATACGCTTCATTACCAAGCGGCAAGAGCGAATATTCTGCCTTATCTGCAAGTTTTTTGCCTAAATAGCTCTGATAAAGACGCCCATTGTCACCGATGGTGAAAACAAGACTGGTATTATCTGTTTCAATCACAATCTGTTCTTTGGCATAAATCCGGCTGGCAAACACCAGAAGAAAAAATGCCACAAATAGTTTTGTTAAAATTTTCATATTGTTATCATGTTTTATTAGTTAAAAATATTCATGTCTATCGTTATGTTCAATAAAGGACAACTTACTACGGCTGTTTTTAATATTTTCCGGCAGCAAACAGAGCCACAGGCAAGCCTGTCGATCCCGAAAGATTACCGCACGGATAGTCGGCCCAATTATATTTAACGGCAACTATGTCACTGTCGGCACTTAACTTTATGGTACGGGCGTCGGTCTTCACAGCCACAGGTATTATCCATTCTCCTTTGTCATTAAGTACGATAAAGCCACACGGACTTTCTCCCTTTGTAATAACGTCATCATCAAATGTCAATGTCGCCTCATTACATTTTATCTCGCACCGGCTCAGTTCAGGAGCCTTGTCTGTTATTTCATCAAAACCATAAGAACGGTGCAGGGCTACAAGCGAGAGTCTGCGTGCCACTTCCTGTTTATTCTTCGGATGTATGTCCGTGCTGTCGCCTATGTCTGTAGTAACAACCATGGCCGTATTATTAAGATTCAAGGCATCTGTCTGAGCCTGCCGCAACGCAGCCCATTCAGAATCAGGCTGCACGGCTACGGGCTTAAGATATGCTGCCAACTGGACAAAATAAAACGGCAGGCTGTCATTGTTCCACAAATGGCGCCAGTCGGTTATTAAACGTTGGAACAACGGCGAATACTGGCCTGCACGCCCTACGTTGGCACACCCCTGATACCATAAAACTCCTTTTATTGGCAGCTGGTGCAGAGGATATAACATAGCATTATAAAGCACAGTAGGAAAAGACGAACTCTCTGACGATACGGGACGACGAGGCAACTTGCTGAAATCTTTAACAATTTTATAAGTCCAGTCACCCGCCAGCGAAAGCCGTGCATCATCCTGTAAAGCAAAAATATCTGATGCGTCACCACATATTCCGCCTTCGCCCTCAAAATCAGTAACCCTTACTGTTATCACGGCCTTCCCAGACTTAACCAGACCGGCAGGAACCGTATAAACACGCTTTACGTTATAGCCTGATCCTTCAGCTATTTTTACTCCGTTAAAATAAGTGACATCTTCATCATCAACAGCACCAAGATGCAGTTCTACCGGCTTTCCTGCCCACTCAGAAGGAATATCTATCTCACGCTGAATTAACACGATGCCGTTGAATCCAGGAAGCACGCTGTTTTCCCATTGTCCAGGAACAGGCATTACAGGCAGCTTGCCGTCAGCAGGCAGACACACGGTCTCGCCCTGCCCTGCCGTATCAGACATGGCCATATTAACCCATTCAGTTACCTGCCGCTCATATTCAGCCTTGATTTTATCCTTATCATAATTGTTTTCAGCCATCATGCGTATTTCGTTTTCAAATCCCGGAACCGACCTTACACCATCATAGCTTGACCAGGCCTCAGCAGGCGTACCGCCCCACGTACAGTCAATCACGCCAACATGAACACCAAGACGCCTGGCCATTTCACGCGCATAGAAATATGCTATAGAAGAAAAATTCTCCACTGTTTCAGGCGTACATGTGCGCCATCCGCCCATATTAACTTCAGTATCTGACAAAGGAACAAAACTGCGCTGCTTGCTTATCTGCAAGAATCTTACATCAGGATGCACAGCTTCGAATATTTCACGTCTGTAGTTCATCACCTTTCCCCATCCGCCGACGGGCATCTCCATATTCGACTGCCCGGAACACAGCCATACCTCACCAGAATATACATCGTGCAATACGGTTTTATCTCCGTCATCAAAAGTTATCGTGTATGGCCCTCCGGCCTTCGGCGTCAAAAGTTCCACTCTGAACGTGCCGTCATTCGTTACATAGGCGACAACAGAACGCTTGCTCCAAGAAGCTTTAACTTTTATCTTACGTCCGTCGCACTTTCCTTTTACAATCCACCGGCTCAGCTGCTGAACCACCATACTGTCCGTTATAAAATGAGGCAGCACAACCTTTGCCGAAACATTGATATTGTTACCTGCAAAAAGCGCCAATACTGTAAAACATTTTAAGATATTATTTTTCATAGGTTATTACATTATTAGTTTTTTTAAGTTATAGAAATCCCCTGCGGCCGTAAAATAAACGGTCGTTTTTTTATATGATTTATCCTTATAACAAGTTTCTTATTTAATAACTTAGCTGTTATTCTGTTTCTCCCGGCACTGCTTTTCAAAGTCCTTAGGGCTTATACCAAACTGCTTGAAGAACAGCTTGCTGAAATATGAAGGCGACGATATTCCCACCATATAGCAGATATCACCTATAAGATGATTGCCCTCCTGTATAAGTTCAGCTGCCTTCTTAAGTTTTATAAGCCGTATAAGTTCAACAGGCGACATATTGAATACAGACTTTATCTTTCTCAGCAGGCTCGAATGGCTCATACACAAAATATCAGCCATATACTCTACATTAAAATTATCTTCTCCAACATTGTCTTCTATAATCTTTATGACCTTGTTCATAAATTCCTCGTCAGCCTTAGTCATATGCATATTCTCCATATTGAAAAAAGGCTTCTTTGAAAAAGATTCACGTTCACGGCGTCTGTTTTCCAACAAAGAACGTATCAGTTGCCGGAAATATTTTATAGAGAAAGGCTTCTCTATATAGGCTTCTGCCCCAAGTTGCAATCCCTTAATTTTACTCTCCAAATCGTTCTTAGCCGTTATAAGCACTATCGGTATGTGCGACATATTTATGTCTGCCTTGACAGCCTTGCAAAGGCTGAATCCGTCCATTTCAGGCATCATTACATCTGATACAATAAGGTCAATGTGGCTTTCCGACAATTTTTCTATGGCTTCCTTTCCGTTGCGTGCCGTCTCTATAGAGAAAAGCACGCTTGCTTGCTCTGCAAGAAACTCACGCATATTGTCGTTGTCCTCAACTATAAGAACGGTATATCCGCTTGTGTTCTCCTTCGACTGATTAGTGTCTTCCTCAAGCAAATAATTTGAATTGTCAATAGTCAATTTATTATTTTTATTTATACCCTCTTTGTTTTGGGGTATAGTTGCCACAAATGTATTATATTTGCTGTCGTCATCTTCAAGTTCAATATTTCCGCCAAGCAATGACGCAAGCGACAATGACAACGTAAGACCTATGCCCACACCGTTCTCACCGCTGTTAGATTTATCAATCTGATAAAAACGGTTAAATATAAGTTCACGTTCCTTGCCCAATATCTTATCACCGTCGCTCGTAATTTTTATAATAAAATTACTTTCGTCAGTGTCAAGAGATACCTTTATCACATGCCGTGAATATTTAAGAGCATTGTTAAGCAAGTTACTGATAATTTTAGTTACGGCCTCACGGTCGGTTGAAACTATAACCGAATCACATTTAATATCTCTCACAAGCTCTTTATTCTTCAAAGTTATTGCCGGCTCAAATCTGTCTATCGTCTCATTCAACAAAGCGCTGATGTCAACGTTCTCATACTTGAATGTCAGACGGTTAGAATCAATCTTCTGAAAATCAAGCAACTGACCTGTAAGATTAAGCAGGCGCTTTGTGTTCTGACGCATCACCTTTAGATAATGCTGCACGCGGCTGTTCTTTATCCCTACCTCCTCAATCGCCTCAAGAGGTGCGTCTATTAAAGTCAACGGAGTACGTATTTCATGAGCCACTTCCGTAAAGAAATTAACTTTGTTCTGATACAATTCTTTTTCTTTATTCACAGCAAACAGATGCTGACGTTCACGCAACTGTTTTTCTTTGTGATTTTTATAGATAAAGAAACACATGTAAATTGCGGCCATCGCCAAAACGATATACACAAGATAGGCCCACATAGAACTATACCACGGTGGAGTTATAACTATTTCCATACTTTTGGTTATAGCATGTCCATGCGTTTCTACCCTTACACATAAATTATACTTTCCTGGTGACAAGTTTGAAAATGATATATGATTGCCCGCCATTGTTATCCATTCCTTGTTTGCAGGCTCAAGTTTATAGCTGTATACACTTCCACTAGTAACTCCGAAACTTGGTGCCACTACATCAAGAGAAAATGTTGCCATATCATAAGGCAACGTAAGACGTTTGGTAAACATTATGTTCTCACTAAGCGGGGAATTCTTTGTATTAACAGTAACTTCTTCATTTAATATTCTCAATCCGGTGAAATATAATGATGACTGCACAGCCTGATTGTCCTCTTTTTCAGGATTAAACGCTATAACACCTCCTATGCTTCCAAAATAAAAGAGTCCGTCATTGGCTTTAATAGCCGAATTATAGTTAAACTGATTGTTTGGCAGACCATCTTTCACGGTAAAAACTCTTATAAGCTTGTTGTAAGGATTAAACTTAACAAGTCCTTTGTTGGTGCCAAACCAAAGATTTCCTTTATTATCCTCAAGAATATTATATGCCACATCATCAGGCAGTCCTTCTTCTATGCCGAAAGATGTAAAGTTGTCTTTATCCTTATTATAACGGCTTATGCCGCCTCGGTCTGTCGAAACCCATATATTGCCACGGCTGTCTTCCATAAACGAGCTTATGCTGTTTGAACGTAACCCGTTGCTGCCTGACACATATCTCTTATATCTCCCGGTAGAAGGAGTATATTTCCATATACCATTACCCATTGTAGCAATCCATACTGTTCCCTCATGGTCTTCAAACAGATTGAAGATCCAGTCATATCCGGTTTCATTAACATGGATAAACTCTTTTTGGCCCACATTGCGTCTATAAAGCGCATATCCAAGACCAACCCATTCATTACCCTTGCTGTCTTTCAAATAAGAATAAACACTGTTGTCTTTTTCTTTTATATTCATGACCATAGAAACGTTACCGCCACTATCTATTCTCAATAGTCCTCCACGTGAAAATCCGGTATAAATATAACCATTAAACGTTGTAAGCAACAATACCGTATTTTGCATAGTTTTAATACTCTTTACGGCAGATATTACGTTCGTAGAAGGATTAAGAGTAAACAGCCCACTATCTTCCGTTCCTATCCATATTCTATTGTCTGCACTTTGTGTAAGCCCGTTAATTATTCTTCCGGTCAGCCCTGAAGAAAGGCCGAAAACATTAAAACAGAACTTGTTCCTAGAAGTATAATTAACTCCGCCAAAAGACGTACCTATCCACACATCACCGCTTTTGCTCTCATAAAGACAATAAATAATGTCATCAGAAAGACTAAAATTATTCAACGGGTCTTCATGCAAAACTGTCTCTGTATTGTCAAACTTGTTTAAAATATACAATCCATGCTGAGTACCTATCCAAATCTCGTCTTCAAAACATTTCATGCAACGCATATATATTTTTCCTTCTGCCGAAAATTTTATTTTGGAAAATATTTTTTTCTTAGGACTATACCTGAACAGATAACCACTTGTAGATGCAAAGATCAACGTTCCGTCAGTGTCTTCAACAATTGTAGTAAACATTATCCCGTCCATTGTCTGTCCGTCAGCAGCTACAACCTTAAAAAATCTCTTAGCACGTTTGTCAAATTTATATATCCCGGCACTTGCCGTTGTTACCCACACGTCACCATTATTATCAACACATATATTAGACGGAAAATTCTCTTTCATGTTATTTCTTATAGACGTAACAGAATAATAGTCGACATTCTGGCCATAATAATGAAAAACACCAAGATCGGGCAACAATACCCATACATTACCTTTGCCGTCACCGTCTATTGTCTGAACCCAATTATCAGCATATTTACCGTTCTTCTTATCCTTCCTGTCAAGAAAGCTGAATGTGTCTCTTTTAGGATTATAAATATATACACCACGGTCAGTACCTACCCACAGCATTTTATTTTCATCCTCATATAAAGCAGCAATATTATTATTGCCTTGTTTCTTATTATAGTCAAAGCAGTTAAATCGCTTCATGTTAAAGCCGTCATAACGATGAAGTCCGTTTTTTGTTCCAAGCCATATAAATCCGTAACTGTCTTCTGTAACGCATTTTACATTACTTGACGACAGTCCAAAACTGCCGTCTATACGCTTGAACGAATACTCACCTAATCCATAAGCATAATTAGACGAAATAAATAGAACGGTCAACAGCGCAATAAGCCACCAAACCATATAAACATTGGATTTAACCAAACTTTGCTTCATAATAATCTGTTTCTGATGAAAATATTAACCGATGACAAAAATAGACTTATTCAATGAGAAATATTAATCAATGGGCGTTTTATTTATCATTAGTATATTATTTTACAAGCAGCTTTTTTGAAAAAATAATACCTGACTTCAATTCTATTTTTGTAACATAAATCCCAGCTCCGGCACCGATAGTCATACTCATAGCATTATTATTTGACATCAAAGAACACCTGCCACACAACGTTCCCGATATATCATAGACGGCAACCGATGATATGGCTTCGGGAGCCTCGATAGTAAGGCTCCCGTTGCTATAATTGATTTTAACATTATCTGTATTCCCGTCAACAACTCCGTCTATTCCTGCACCTCCGTTATTTTTATCAATGCGGTACATTCTGACATCACACTGAGGAACAGACACATCAAATCCGTTGTCAGAGAAATCCACAGTCTGTCCGGTCCAAAGTTCCTTTATGCTCTTTACATTGTCTTTAGATATGCCCAGGCGCTCAAAATCAGCAGTCTTAGTATATTGAGAAGACTTGTCATAATTGAACACCACATAGTAAAGAGCATCTTCTGTATCGAGTACAAACTCCTGATCAACTCCATAATTATATTTGTCATATCGGGTGAACATTGTTGCGAGCCTGCCTTCAACAGGACGGAACGAGCGCCCTATCTGCGCCACGGCATTGATGTCTGCATTTGTAGCAATCTTCATTGCCAAATCGCGCTCCGACTGCTTACCTGGATAAGAACCGGCCAGACTGTAATTGTCACCTAACAATACAGTGCCTGTCATTGCGCCGCATGTATATCTTATGCGGGCTGCCCCTTCAGTCTCTGCCCTCGACAACACCAGATGGTCAGGGTCATTATATTGATACACTCTATCTAGCCACCATCCAAGTTCTATGCTGTTTAATGAATACATACTATTGTTGAGTTCTCCCCAACAGTCACACGATATTCTGCGAGCATGTCCCTTGGCCGGGAATACAGGTGCTATAGACAAATCAACAAACATTCCGTCGGCCATTTCCAATATTTTATCCATGCCGTAAGTATATGCCTGCATGCCGGTGGTTATACCAGGCTCATAGAATTTGTCGGCCTCAAGTGTTCCGTTATTTATAAAATCCAACTTTACATACTCAAAGCCTAAATCCTTGAACTTCTGAAACCTCTGTCTGTTGTATTCCAGTGTACCGGGATGTGTTGGGTCAAGAGCAATAGACGCTATCTTCCTCAACTGTCCGTTTGCCCTTAAAGCTATATCGGCCCATGTGTAAGGACTGCCTTCATAAGGTCTATATAATGCTGCGTCAGACTCACTGCCCCAATAAGAGAAAGGAGTGTGATATATGCCAGGATGCTGTCCGTTCTGCTTGCAGTGCTGCACAAAACTTCTAAGCTGGTCATCGTTAAGATTGTCCCAATAAGAGTCGAGCACTATGTAGCACTCCCCGTTCTCATTATGGAAGTTGTTTGGCTCAAGCTGCTGCTTGAAAAAGTCAGACACGTTTACTGCTCCCTCATAATTAACATGCTCGGCCATGCCTCCCCAACTCTGCCATGCAAATATGGTTCCTTTGTCCCACTTCAGTTTCGGACACAGCTTTTCAGTTGCCTCTCCGAGTTCTTCAAGTCCGTTGCGCCAGTCGGCATAATATCCAAAGAAATATCTCGGTGAACGTACTTTTTGTCCAGAAATTGATCCATGCTTGCTGAGCGACGGACGACCTTCCCATACATCATTAGTACGGCTGCTCACCACTCCGGCAGCCACAGTAAGGTTGCGCAGGCGATTCTGTCCGTTTGGTGTAACAGTTATTCCGCTTTTCCAGTTGTCGTGCTCTATAGAGCCAACCACAAGTCCATGACGGCTTATTACATCATACATGGCCGATACCTCACACGATGTGTTAGGCTGGCCAATATTCCATGGCTGAGCCGAATACCCCACCCAGTTGTCATTATCGTGCGGCATGTCGTATACAAAATTTTCTCCGCCGGACGGAAGAAATGTAACAGACGTAGTGCTAACCATTGGGGCTATATAGTTTGATTTCGTTGTTCCGTCGGCAGCCACTATCGCAGCTTCAACAAGCAGATAATTCTTGCCCGGATATATGTATATCGACTGCTCGATATTCTCCTTTCCTGCCAGGCCTGAATAAGTGTATGTATATTTAGTTCCGTTACCGAACACATCGCTTACAGCCTCTGAAGTGAGCGATACATTAGGATAATTTTTCGACAGGAGCTGCTCTTCAGCCGCGTTATGCACCTCTACATAGGCGCCTTTAACCAGCTGCGTGCCGTTCTGCTCGTAAGTAAGCGTCTTGGCCGACTCGTCGAATGTTATGTTCCATATGCCGTCAGTAATATTGTGCTGTGCCGACATCCACGCAGGACAGGCCAGCATAACGGCCAATGGTATTATTTTTGTTATTTTCATGTTATTTTTGTTTTATGCAAAAGTAATGTAATTATATATTGTCTAAACCTCACTTTATATTTTTCTGTCATATTGCCATATAATTAAGAAAAAGTTTATTCAAACAGCAAATTATATATTCTGAGTGATTCTGTAGCAAACGCATAGTCTGACTCTTGCTTTATGTTTCAATGAACTATAACATATAAAGCATAAGTGACAGTCAGACCATGCAATGCCAAAACAGTTTAACAGACTATATGACTACAAAATTTTTATCTGTAACCTTCGTTCTGATCGTCCATTGTCATGTCATCGTTCTGATTTATCTCTGTGAGAGGTATAGGCCATACGACATTATATGCCTGAATAGTGCCTGAACGCTTAGCCCACTTGTTTCGCTGAGATACATAATCAAGGAAATGTCCGGTACGTATCAGGTCATATTTACGCCAGCGCTCACCGAAGAGCTCACGCACACGCTCTGTCATTATTTCCTTGCGGAACTCATCCTGACTCATGCCTTCGCTCCATGCCTTGTCTGCCGGAAGATTGCCTTCCCATGCGCGTGCTCTCACAATATTAACCTGTTTAACAGCCTCACCTGTCTGTCCCAACTCGTTAAGACATTCTGCATAAAGAAGAATTGCGTTGGCAAGGCGCAAGAACGGAATATTTTTACCAGAGTTCCACTCGTTGTTTATTCCTAAACCTGAATGGGAGTCTGTGCGAAAATCTTCATATTTCTTTATATGCGGCAACAACTCATCATGATCGTCTCCAAGCTCTTCCCAAAGAATGTTGTCAAGAGTAGGTGTCTGTCCATAATATGTAAAGTCATAACGTATAGACTCTTCCTTACGTATGTCTCCGTCTTCCCATATACCTCCGTCTTCAACATTGCTGTAAGCCCACTGTGACGGAACGGCATGGTCGTATCCGCTATAATAGCAACCGTCGCCAAAGAAAGACTGTACGGCACGCGAACCAATCTGGAACTGAACATAGTTACAGTCAGGATAAACGTTGCTGAACTGCCATTCAAATATCGACTCGCTTGTATTGCTTATGCTGTAATCCCACAAATCATAGTAGGGCACAAGCTTGAACGGGCCGTTAACAACCGTTTCAAGAGCATTTTTCGCAAGGTTAAAGTCGCGCAGTCCTGTCTCTTCGGGAGCTGCCATGTAGGCGTATCCTAAAAGCATTGACGCAGCATAGCGTGTGGCACGTCCCGGACTGTTTGTTTCAGGACAATACTCTGACGCATTTTTCAGGTCGTTTATAATAAACTGCCATACGTCTTTCAGCGGCTGACGGCCATAACCGAGAACATCCTGACGGCTTACGTCTATAATAGGAATACGGCCATAAAGCATTGTAAGCTCCATCATCAGTCCACCGCGTATAAAGCTGGCTTCACCATAAAGACTTGCCACTTTTGAATCGTTTGCCACGTCCATCTTGCCGAGCGAATTGATTATCTTTGCAGCCTCACTCACCGTAGGCCAGCGGTTTTCCCACTGTTCAACGATATAAGAAAGTTCAGATGTAAGCAGCGCGTCATATTTGTCGAGCGCACCGCGGCGTCCTCCGTCTTCCTTTAAAGCCTGGTATGCTCCTGACTGTATCTCATCTGTTCCCACCATCTGCTCCCAGAGATATCTGTCAGTAAACATGGTTCTCCAGTTCTTATACAGGGTCTGAATGTTCGACTCCACGTAGGCAGTGTCTGAATAAATAACTTCTTCCGGAAGCGAGGTCTTCGGTCCTTCATCCAGAAAATCTGAACATGAAGACATTGCTATGGCTGATATTGCAGCCAGACCTAATGTCATTATTTTATTTTTAAGTTTCATGGTTGTTCTATTTTTAGATATATGATTTTAGAAGCTGAAGTTTAATCCTATTGTGTACGATCTTGTAGGAGGATAGTTGTAATCGCCAATCTCCGGATCGAAGCCCTTATAGCCAGTAATGGTAAACAGGTTACTTGCAGTGAAATAAACACGCAATGACTTCATGTGTATGCGGCTTAACCACTTCTGCGGCAGGTTGTATGCCAAAGTGAGCGTAGCAAGACGCAGATAAGATGAGCTCTGTATGTAACGGTCGGTTTCCCAAGCATAGAATTTATTGTATCCTACGGTATTGGTCAGCACTCTCGGAAAATATGCGTCAGTGTTTGTCTCAGTCCAATGGTCTGCCAGGTCGGTTGACGCGTAGCTGAGTCCTACCGAGCTTATCAGATTTTCATAATAAGAACTTATCTTGTGTCCTCCCAAAGAATAATTAAATACTGCGTTGAGCGTCAGTCCCTTCCATGTAAGGTCGGTCGAGAAGCCTCCATATATATCAGGGTCGGTGTCTCCATATACATATCTGTCGTAAGAGTCAATCACTCCGTCGGGCTTACCGTCAGGACCGTCAATATCAAGAACGAAGAGATCGCCTAATCCTATTGTGCGTCCGTTGAAATCTATATTCTCCCACAATTCACGGTTGTTTTCGTTGGCTATACCTCCGCATTTGTATGTGTATATGTTGCTGAGCGACTCACCGATGAATATGTTGCCTGTGCGTTCTGTACCGTTAAGTATCTCATTAACTCCACTATACAGCTTTGTAACCTTGTTTTTGTCGTGCGAAAGATTGGCGCTGATGTTCCATGTAAAGTCCTTTGTACTTATTGGGGTAGCGTTAAGAGTAATTTCAAATCCGTTGTTTTCAAGTTCTCCTATATTCTCCACGGTATATGTATATCCGGATGTCTTAGGAAGAGAATGCGACATAAGGAGGTTAGAGTTTCTGATCATATAGTAGTCGAACGATATGTTGAGCCTGTTGTTGAAAAATCCGAGGTCGGCTCCGATGTTTGTCTGCTTCTGCTTTTCCCATGTAAGTCCCGGCGTTCCGCGGCGTCCGTCAGTGCCATAGAATGCTTCTCCGTTTGATGCCTGAGGATAATAGAGCGTGAGATACTGATAGTTGCTTATGTCCTGATTACCGACAACTCCGTAGCCTCCGCGCAGTTTGAGTCGTGTGAGATAAGGCTGCTGCGGAAAGAATTTTTCGTTTGTCATATCCCATGCCAATGAGAACGAAGGCAGGAATCCCCATCTGTTGCCTGCCGCAAACTTTGAAGAACCGTCGTAACGGCCTGTCAGCGTGATGTAATAGCGGTAGTCGTAGTTATAGTTGATGCGGCCTACATACGACATGAGCGACGAATTCTGAAGGTCCGACTCCACTTCACGATTTTCTTTGTCGGCAGAACTCTGAAGCACGTTCCAGCCAAGATCGTTGCTTGCAAAACGCTTGCCTCCGGCTTTAACCACATTATAAATATATCTTGAAGCCGATGTTCCGAAGAAAGCATTGAGATTGTGCACTTCGGCTATCTTTGTGTCATAGCTGATGGTGTTGTCCCATTGCCACTGTGTTTCGCCAAAACGCTGCTGTGTGGCGTATGCATCACCGTTTTTCTGTCTTATTGACTCCTGTATTCCCGTAGGAATAAACTGATTCCAACTTTGCTCCGACCTGTTGACTGCAAACGTCGATCTTATGTTGAGGCCCTTTATCGGGTTGATGTTCACATAGTTTGACGATGTGAAATGATAACGTGCGCGCTCGGTCTTTATCTCCATAGAGTTAAACGGATTATAGTCGTTGTTGTTTTCTTCTGAATGTACACGCCAGTAAAGTGTCAGATAATCCTCATCATGGCGTGTTGCGTCGTCCATATAAGGAGCATAGTCGATGAGCGGATTTGATTTCTCCAAAGCCTTATTATACACATCGCTCGACGGCATGTCGTCGTGCATGTAAGTGTAAGAGGTGCTGGTTCCTATCTTCAGCCACGGCTTTATGTTTGCATCGGCATTGATACGGCCATAATATTTGTCCTGTTCAGTACCTTTCACAATACCGTCGAGTCCGCTGTATCCAAGGCTTACATATATGTTGCTGTTATCACCGCCTTTTGAGAAACTTATGCTGTGATTCTGCTCAATGCCGGTCTTTGTAACCTGTTTCAGCCAGTCATATGATTTGCCGCTGCGGTAGCCGGCAAACTCTTCGTCTGAGAACACTGTGTTAGAACCCATTATCACGTTGTCCCAGTAAGCCTGCTTATCCTGTGCAGTTGCGTTAGGATTGTTGAATGCATATCCGTTTGCAAAGGCTTCAGCACGCAGGTTGAAAGTCTGCTGAGCGTTCATTGTCTCGGGGCGATGGCCCATCGTAGAGAAACTTACCCATCCGTCGTAAGTTACGGTTCCCTCACCCTTGCGGGCTTTCTTTGTAGTAACAACGATTACACCGTTGGCTCCGCGCGAACCGTAGAGGGCTGTGGCTGAAGCATCTTTCAATATCTCTATTGATTCAACGTCGTTGACATTGATTGAATTGAAAAATCCGAACTGATTGTCCATTACAAGTCCATCAACTACATATATAGGCGACGAGCCTGAATTAATGGTATTGGTACCGCGGATTTTTATCGAAGAGTCGTCGCTCGGAGTTATACCTTTAGTGATACTTACTCCTGCCACGCGTCCCTGCAGTGCTTCGTTGATGTTAGTAACAGGCTTTTCGGTCAGCACGTCGGCATCAACATGCGACACGGCTCCTGTAAGGTCGCTTTTCTTCATGAGCACACCCACCACGACAACACCGTCGAGTGAGCTTTCCGAACTATTAAGCACAATCTTCATCTTGCCTGACTCAGGCACGGTTACTTCACGCTTGTCATATCCTATATAAGATACAACCAAAGTCTGGCCCGGCTTGGCATTAATACTGAAATTACCGTCAATGTCGGTTGGCATTCCCGTGGATGTGCCTTTTACCTGTACAGAAGCACCGATAAGAGGATCAGAATTTTCATCCACCACTTGTCCTGTCACAGTTGTCTGTGCAATGGCTGCTTGCGTACAGAACAACGCCAGGAGCATCAATAAAGTAGAGAGTTTCCTTTTCATGTTAATTAGTATTGATTATTAATTACTTTTTTGGTTTACTTAAATATGTGTTTTCATATCCACAATGCTCTTTTCAAAAGCAGCAATAAATTGCTTTTATCAAATAAATATTTCAGGTCTTATTTTGCATTTCAAACGATTTAAGGTTTATTAGTCAATTATATTTTCAAAGCAGCATTATTTTATATTATTTTTGTTAACTGCCTCTTAAAATTTATAATGCAAAAGTATAAGATAAGTAACATTGAAAATGAAGCATTTTTGGCAAAAATTAGCAAAAATGGCTCAATTTGGTCAAAAATCTATGATTGCAAAGCATATTTTATAATTTATAGACGATTTATTTACGATAAACTTATTTTGGCCGATCAAAAACACCGAATTATAATTTTATATCGCAGGAATTGTCAAATGTAAAATTGTCTTACGCAATATTTATTTTTTATTTACAAAAAAATATTGTCTGACACGATGCCACAACCATAATATTTATACTAATATTTCTGAAAGACAGCCATACATTATCACATTCAGAAAAGATAAAAAATCAGGACAAAATTATTTTTCAATCCAGAAATTAAATTTATAACGTATGTTAAATTAAACATGCTTTACAAATAATATACTTAACTTTTATTTATACTACTTATGGCATTATTCTTCAATATAATGAGTTTTTGATTCAAAACTCTATTGTTTTAGACATTAATACGTGCCGTTTTGTTCTCTATACTGATATGTTTTATATGCCCAAACGACACAGTTAGCTTTTTTAACAAATATACATTATGCCGCGCATGATAATAATAGACTGAATATCAAGACTTTACAAAAAGTGCTGATTTTATGCGAATTATTGTCCTAAACATCATTCTAACAGAAAGAACGCTATTATGAGAGCGTTAAACGTACATATTTTATTCATAATAGCTGACAAATTACAGATTATTTTAAATTCAAACCTGTCATTACGGTTCAGCTGTATTTCCGTCCGTTTTTTCGCGGGCATGGCGGACTTTATAAAGAAATAGCAGATGGCAAGACTAACATAGGAAGCCATAATACGACTTAAAGCGTCTGTATCATGTAAAAGTAAATAATATACAGACTGATGACCTGCCTTGAATTAATAAGACAAAAAGACGGCTTTCTATGTTAAAGAAAACCGTCTTTTCAATACATTACCCTGAAAAAATCTATATCGCCAATAATAAAACAATTTATTTATGATTAAGACTAAACGCTCATGTTTTATAAAAACAAGTCATTTTCTATTGAAAGTATAAAGCTGTTTCAGCCATAACACGGCTTAAAAAGAATTTTTATTATTTGTTTATCAGAATTTAAAGTATTTTTCTTCCCCCTTCTTCAGTCTTATTTTGCCGCTGATACCCTTTACGCAGAAAGTGCAGTCGGCTGTTGCCTTTACGCGCGCCGACATCATCTTGCCGTCGCGCCAGCTCATATCTACAACGAGTCCTCCCTCAGCACACAGCCCGCTGACATGGCCCGTGCTCCACTGACGAGGCAATGCAGGCAGAAACTCTATGAAGCCGTCGTAGCTCTGTAGCAGCATCTCGCACATTCCGGCAACGCTCGCCTCGGTGGCGTCGAAACTGAATATGTCGTACTCGGCCATGGCCACTCCTGCCGGCGACACGGTCATGAGGTTCTCACGGGTGAACTTTCTGAACAGGTTCTGCAGCCATCCATAAGCAGCCGGCGCATCTTTCATGCGGACATAATAGCAAAGCATGTTGGCCGTGCTCCATTCGGTGTCTTCCCATCCCTTCTGTTCTGTCTGCATCTCGATGCCCTTGCGCGCCGCTTCCATAAGGTCGGGATTGCGCGTATAGGAGATCTGCCCAAACGGAAAGAGTGTCAGCAGATGCGACGAATGGCGGTGAGCAGGGTCGCTGCGGTGTACGTCGTCGAGCCATTCGCGCACTTGTCCGTCGCTGCCAATCATCAATGGCGGCAGCAACTTTATGTCACGCTCAAGACGGCGGCGCATGGCCTTGTCGGTGCCGAGTATCTTCGACGCCTCTATGCAGGCCGAATATATGTCGTAAACCACAGCGCGGTCTATTGTCGGCATCATTGCCAGACTGAGGTTATTGCCTTTCTTCGACACATATCCGTTTTCTGGCGATATGCTAGGCCCGGTTACTAGATAGCCCGTGTGCGGATCTTTCACCATGTAGTCCATAAAGAACTCTGCCGTCTTCTTCAGCAGCGGGTAGCCCGTGCGGCGCAGATAGTCGTTGTCGCGCGTATATAGATAGTGGCTCCACAGATGCGTGGCGAGCCATGCTCCGCCCGTTACGTTCATACCCCAGCCTACGCCCCAGCCCGGAGATGTGTAGCCCCATGCGTTGCACACAGTGTGTGCCACCCATCCGCCGCAGCCGTACATCTTACGCGCAGTTACGGCTCCGCTGTCGGCAAGCATACTGATATAGCTGAACAGCGGCTCGTTACATTCGGCCAAGTTGGCACGGTTGGCAGCCCAGTAGTTCTGCTGTATGTTTATGTCGAGATGATAGTCGCACGTCCATGGCATGTTGCATGCCCCGTTATCATTCCATATTCCCTGCAAATTGGCACACAAAGGCATGCCGCTGGGGCGCGACGATGATATGAGCATGTAGCGCCCGTACTGAAAGAAGAGGGCGTCTAACTTCGGGTCGGATGCCCCTGTCTGTGCCAGCTTCAGGCGTGTGTCTGTGGGCAAATGGCAGCCTGCCCCTTCGCCAAATGATATGTCCATGCGCCCGAAGAGTGCCGTATAGTCGGCCACGTGAGCAGCCCTAAGCGTTCCGTAACCTTTGTTGGCAGACTTGTCAACAGTGGCAGCGCATAGCTGCATGTAGTCTTTATTATTATAGTCGGTGCGCACATCTATTATAATGGTGAGCGCGTCGGCTCCATCTATGGTAACAGTTGTGTCTGTTGCGTTTACGGTTCCTCCCTCGGGCAACAGTCTCACCTCACCGCAGAAGCTCACTCCGCCCGCTCCGTGCATCGGAAAATCGACCTTGCCAGCCAGCATCAGCCCGTCTTTCGTAGCCTTCACTACGGCCTTGCGCAGCAGGTTAAGACCGAACGTAGCCGTTATTGCTCCTCTGCGGCTGGCAGTGTAGCGCATGGCTATAACGTCGTCGGGATAGTCGGCTATATATTCCCTGCGAAAATCTGTGTCGCCACAGCTGAACGTAACGGCCACCACCGAGCTGTCCATGTCGATGCTCCTGCGGTAGTTGCGTATCTGTCCGCACGGATATCTGAAGTCTACCACCATGTCGCCGAGCGGCAAATGAGTGCCGAAGGAGCGGCCCAGTCCGTTAAGATATTTGTTGCCCAGCTCGTTTCCGCGCTCCGGGTCGTCGTTGAAGAAACAGCGGCGCATCTCGTCGAGTTTATCCTTTCCGCAGATGTCGTTGTTAGAGGCGTCGGGCTTTCCCGACCACAAGCTAATCTCACCAAGAGCTATCCGCTCTCTTAATATACCTCCGTAGACCATAGCCGACAGACGGCCGTTGCCCGCAGGCATGGCTTCCATCCATTCGCCGGCCGGCTGCTGATACCATAATATATTGTCGGCCCTGACCTGCAGGGAAGCAGTCATAATAAAGGATAATATGAATGTTATTCTTAATTTCATTTTCAAAGTATCGGTTTAAGTTAAAATTTTACAACTGCAAAATTAGCAAACATCGCAATACAATACGGAAACAAAATATTCAGAAAATGTAAATTTTAAGCCAAAAGGAACGAAGAGATTAATTAAGAAACAAAAAATTATGAATTATGAATTGTGAATTATGAATTACAAATGTCTCTCTATGCCTTCGGCTTTGTGCGGTAGGCGCGCGGACTCATGCCCATTATCTTGCTGAAAAGACGGGAGAAATAATATGGGTCGTCTATGCCGAGCTTGTGGCATATCTGGTTCATTCGCATCTGCGTGGTGTCGAGCAGCAGGCAGGCACGCTGAATTTTAAGCAGGTTGATGTAGTTGAGCGGACTGTGCCCCGTCTTTGCCTTGAACAGCATGGAGAAATGCGACGCCGAATAGCCCGTGAAGTCGGCCACCTCCTGAAGCGTTATGTGGCGCTCTATGTTCTCTTTCATATAATGTATGGCGGCCTCAACCACGTTGCCTTCGTCTATCTTCTCGCCCACGCTGCGGTATTGGTGAACGTAGCGAAGCGAGGCCAGATAGTGGTGAAAGAGCGACATGGCGTAGCGGATGTTCTCTATGCTGTAGCCCGAATTGAGCGTTTCAAACAACTCCTCAAACATGTTTATGCGGTTGCTTATGCGCGAGTGTATGCCGGGATTCACCGACGTGGGGGCTATGGCGTCGGCGGCATAATAGGGGGCGAGCATGCCCTTGAAGTGAATCCAGTAGATTGTCCACGGGTTTTCGGCGTCGGCCTGATATCTGTGGGGCACTCCGGCGGGCAGGATAAAATACTGATTGGCAGCCACTTCGTAGCTGTTGCCGCCCACCTCGTAGCTTCCGCGGCCGTCGATGCAATAGATAAACACATACTGGTCTATGGGTTCGCGGCGCTCGCGGTAGTGGTTTTCGGCCTTTGGATAATAGCCTATGTCGGTTACGTAGAGCACAGACACAATGGCGTCGGCTGCCATCATGTCGGTAACCATCTTGGGCAGCACAAGCGAGCGCTCGCCCGAAAATCCGCTTTTTATTCTCAACATTGTTTTAAATGGTAAAAGACTGTGATGCAAATATACCGAAAACAATAATAATATTGTCCATTTTATTCTGATTTTTTTCTATTTTTTATGTCGGCGGATGTGCGTAACTTTGCGGTGTTAAACAACATAGGCGGCCACGGCTGCCTGACGTACAAATAATAAGATAATAAAAAAACGCCGTTTAAAGGCTGTGGCATACATGACAAGACATCAGCTGCAGACCATGATAAAACGGCATGACGAACGCGCCGCGGGCAACAAACAAGGCCGGAAGGCGGCGTGAAAGGAAAAAGAAAGAACGTAAAACTATAAACCATAAGTAACCCATGAAAACATTCAACAAAGGTTTTGTATATTTTATCTGCATCGTCTCGGCCATGGGCGGACTGCTGTTCGGCTACGACTGGGTGGTGATTGGCGGCGCAAAGCCGTTCTACGAAGTGTATTTCAACATTGCCGACGACCCCGGCATGCAGGGCCTTGCCATGAGCATAGCCCTCGTGGGATGCCTCACGGGAGCCATGACCGCCGGCAGTCTTGCCGACCGTTTCGGCCGCAAAAAGCTGCTCATCGCCTCGTCGGTGGTGTTCCTGCTGTCTGCCTACGGCACGGGATATTTCAGCCATTTCAGCTATTTCCTGGCGGCGCGCTTCCTCAGCGGCGTGGGCATAGGCATGGCTTCGGGCCTCTCGCCAATGTATATAGCCGAGGTGGCACCGTCGCACATACGCGGCAAACTGGTGTCGCTCAACCAGTTGACTATAGTGATAGGCATCCTGGCGGCACAGATAACCAACTGGCTGATAGCCGAACCCGTGGTGATGAACACCATTGACACGTGGAACTGTCAGACGGGATGGCGCTGGATGTTCTGGGCGGGAGCCTTCCCGGCGCTGGCCTTCCTCATCCTTGTGTTCTTCATTCCCGAGAGTCCGCGCTGGCTTGCCATGAAGGGCAATGACAATGATGCGCGCGCCATTCTTGCACGCATAGGCGGCAGCAGCTATGCCGACGAGGAGCTGAAGGCAATATCTGCCGCAGCTCATGCCGACAGCTCGCAGCACGGACTGCGCACGCTGTTCAGCCGTCCGCTCACAAGCATCGTCATCATCGGCATCGTGGTGGCCGTTTTTCAGCAGTGGAGCGGCACCAACGTGATATTCAACTACGCCCAGGAGATATTCCAGTCGGCAGGCTATTCGCTCAGCGACGTGCTGTTCAACATCGTCGTAACGGGCGTAACCAACGTTATATTCACCATCGTAGCCATATTCACCGTCGAGCGTCTTGGCCGCCGCCGTCTCATGCTCATAGGCTCGTGCGGTCTCGCATTGATATATCTTGTGCTGGGCACGTGCTATTATTTCGAGATTAAGGGCATCATCATGGTGGCGCTCGTTGTTATGGCCATTGCCTGCTATGCCATGACTCTCGGTCCGGTTACGTGGGTGCTTATAGCCGAACTGTTTCCGAGTCGCGTCAGGGCTGTTGCCGTGGGCACATGCACCTTTGCGCTGTGGACGGGCTGCACCACGCTTACCTACACCTTTCCGCTGCTCAACAGCTCGCTCGGCAGCTACGGCACGTTCTGGATTTATGCAGCAATATGCGCCGCAGGCTTCGTCTACTTCATGCGCAAGCTGCCCGAAACTAAGGGAAAATCGCTCGAAGAGATTGAGAAGGAACTTACAAAATAATGCCGCATAACAATAATAACAGCCCATTGATGACGGCATCAGACAATGCTGCCCGTCAGCAATGATATAAAGAAAAAAAGAAAAATAACATATAAAAGAGTTTTTAAAATGGTAAAAGCATGGAGAGAAAAGGTGGTGATACCTACCTATGAGGTGGGCACACCCGAGAAAAATCCGATATTCCTTGAAAAGAGAGTGTATCAGGGTTCGAGCGGAGTGGTTTATCCTTACCCCGTAATCGAGTCGATTTCCGACGAGAAAACCGACAAGGAATATGAGGTTGTCTTCATTGAGAACGAATATATAAAGGTGATGATTCTGCCCGAACTGGGCGGACGCGTGCAGATGGCTTACGACAAGATACGCCAACGACACTTTATCTATTACAACCACGTGATAAAGCCGGCACTGGTGGGGCTGACAGGCCCATGGATTTCGGGAGGCATAGAGTTCAACTGGCCGCAGCATCACCGCCCCAGCACCTTCATGCCCGTTGACACCGCCATTGAGCACAACAGCGACGGCAGCGTAACGGTGTGGGTGAGCGAAATGGAGCGCATGTTCCATCAGAAGGGTATGGCAGGATTCACTCTGAGGCCGGGGCATGCTTATCTTGAAATAAAGGGCGCAGTGTATAACCGCACCGACGTGCCGCAGACGTTCCTGTGGTGGGCCAACCCTGCCGTAGCCGTTAATGACCATTACCAGAGTGTGTTCCCGCCCGACATCAACGCGGTGTTCGACCACGGCAAGCGCGCCGTAAGCTCGTTCCCGATAGCAACGGGCACATATTACAAGATGGACTATTCGGCGGGAGTTGACATCTCTAACTATAAGAACATCTTTGTGCCTACGAGCTATATGGCCGTTAACAGCAAGTATGACTTTGAGGGCGGCTACGAGAACGACACGAAGGCCGGAATGCTGCACGTGGCAAACCATCACATCTCGCCCGGAAAGAAGCAGTGGACATGGGGCAACGGCGACTTCGGACGCGCGTGGGACCGCAACCTTACCGATACCGACGGCCCTTACATTGAGCTTATGGCAGGTGTCTACACCGAAAATCAGCCCGACTTCACATGGCTTCAGCCCTATGAGGAGAAGTCGTTTGTGCAGTATTTTCTGCCCTACCGCGAGCTTGGCATTGTTAAGAACGCCACTAAAGACCTGCTGATGAACATCGATCAGGACGGCAAGTCGGGCAAAGTGAACTTCAAGATATTTGCCACGTCGGAGCAGCATGTATTCGTTGAGCTGCGCAACGACGACGGAACGGTTTATTACAGCAAGGAAGTTACGATAACGCCTGAGAACATAATGGAGGAGAATGTGGACGTGAAGGGCGCCAAGCTCAGTCAGCTCAACCTCAACATAACAGCCGGAGGACGCACGCTGCTGACATGGCACAGCGAGCCCGACGAGGTTAAGCCAATACCCGACGCTGCCGAAGCAGCCCTGCTGCCCGAGGAGATAAAGACCACGGAGCAGCTCTATCTGACAGGTCTGCACCTTGAGCAATACCGCCACGCCACATACAACCCCGTTGACTACTACGAAGAGGCTCTGCGCCGCGACCCGCTTGACGTGAGAAACAACAACGCCCTCGGCCTGTGGTACATCCGCAAGGGGCGCTTTGAGCGTGCCGAGAAGTATCTGCGCACGGCTGTCAGGGTGCTGATGAAGCGCAACCCCAACCCATACGACGGCGAACCGATATACAACCTCGGACTGGCGCTGAAGTATCAGGGCCGCACAGACGAGGCTTACGACCAGTTCTACAAGTCGACATGGAACGGCGCATGGCAGGATGCGGGCTATTTTGCCTGCGCACAAATATCTCTGATGTGCAACCGTCTGGACGACGCCTTGGACGAAATAGACCGCTCGCTGATACGCAATTGGCACAACCACAAGGCGCGCGCGCTGAAAGCTACCCTACTGCGCAAGGCGGGACGCAACGACGAGGCTCTGAAACTGATTGAGGAGTCGCTCGGGATTGACAGATTCAACTACGGCTGTCTGTTTGAGAAATATCTCATAACGGGCGACGACGACACACTGCAGCTGCTGAAGACGATGATGAGACGATGCGCCAACAACTACGACGAGATAGCGCTCGACTACTGCGCGGCAGGCTGCACGTGCGAGGCGCTGAAGCTGTGGAATATAGCAATAGAAGAGGGAGCATTGACGCCTATGACATATTATTATATGGGCTGGTGCAACGCCGCAACCGACGCCGAGGCAGCCAAAGAGCTGTTTGCCAAGGCCGAGGCATATCCTTCAGACTACTGCTTCCCCAACCGTCTCGAAGCCGTGCTCGCCCTAAACTGCGCCATGGCATATCTGCCCCAGGCATCCAAGGCACCTTACTATCTGGGCTGCCTCTACTACGACAAGCGGCAGTATGACCTTGCGATAAAGGCATGGAAAAGATCGGCCGCAGCCGACGAAAAGTTCCCCACGGTGTGGCGCAATCTTGCCCTGGCGGCATTCAACAAACAGGGCAACAAGGACAAGGCAGTGAGATTAATGGAGAAGGCTTTTGCGCTTGACGACACCGACGCCCGCGTGCTAATGGAGCTCGACCAGCTGTATAAATGCATGCGCCGTCCTCACGCCGAGCGTCTCACACTGCTCAGAAAATACGGCAACCTCGTTGCCAAACGCGACGACCTGCTGCTCGAGGAGATAACCCTGCTCAACCAGACAGGACAGTATGAGGAGGCAAAGACCAAGCTCGACGCCCACATATTCCACCCCTGGGAGGGCGGCGAAGGCAAGGTGCCGGCACAATATCAGTTTGCACGCGTGGAACTGGCAAAGAAGGCCATAGCCGAAGGGCGCTATGCCGATGCCGTGAGCCTGTTCGAAGAGTGCCTTGTATATCCTCATCATCTCGGCGAAGGCAAGCTGTACGGAGCGCAGGACAACGACTTCTACTATCTGATGGGCGTGGCATACGACGCCATGAACCAGACCGACAAGGCGCGCCAATGCTGGCTGAAGGCCACCGAAGGACCTACAGAGCCTGCCGCAGCGCTCTATTATAACGACGCAAAGCCCGACAAGATATTCTATCAGGGTATGGCGCTGCTCAAACTGGGCCGCACGGGCGAGGCCAACGGCCGGTTCCACAAGTTGGTCAACTATGGCGAGAAGCATCTCTTCGACAAGGTAAGGATGGACTATTTCGCCGTCTCCCTGCCCGACCTCCTGATATGGGAAGACGACCTTCAGGTGCGCAACGAGATTCACTGCAAATACATGATGGCCCTCGGCTATTATGGTCTTGGCAACAAGGAAAAGAGCAACCGCTATCTTAAAGAGGCTGAAGCCCTGGACATAAACCATCAGGGGATACAGGCATTTAAATTTTTTTTAGGAGTTAAGGAGTTATGTAGTTAAGAAGTTAAGACATTTGCTTTTTCTTCTTAGGAATTTTTTTAGTAGTTAAAGGAGTTAGAGTAGTTAAAGGAGTTAGAGTAGTTAAAGGAGTTAAAGTCAAATGCTTTGTCGTCAAAAATTAAGGCGACTAAAATAATTTGACTCTAACTCCTTAACTTATAAAAACAAGCTATTTGTCTTAACTTCAGACCATATACCAATAAAGCAAATGTCTTAACTACTTAACTACTTAACTTCTTAACTCCTAAAAAGAAAAAGCAAATGTCTTAACTTCTTAACTACATAACTCCTTAACTCCTAAAAGAGACTACTATTCAAAAACAATATTTCCCCTATTCCGCCGTTTTATATCTTGATGGATAAAGACGAAAGTAAGGACAGCTACGGACATGTGCTGAAATATACGGGAATATTCGGCGGCGTGCAGGGACTCAACATCATCATTGGCCTTGTACGCAACAAGATTACGGCCCTGCTGCTCGGCCCTGCCGGCATGGGACTGGCGTCGCTGCTCAACTCTGCCGTCAACTTTATATCGCAGGCCACCAACCTCGGAATATCGTTCAGCGCTATAAAGCATATTTCTGAACTTTACGACCAGGGCGAAACGGCCGAAATGAAGCGCTTTATCAAGATTGTGAGGGCGTGGAGCCTCGTGGCGGCACTGCTCGGAATGATAGTGTGCATAGCCGCCGGACCGCTGCTCAACAACCTCTCGTTCTCATGGGGCGACCACACGCTCCACTTCATAATGCTCTCGCCGGCAGTGGCACTGATGGCCATAACGGGCGGCGAGACGGCCATACTGAAAGCCACACGAAAGCTAAAGGCGCTCGCCGTGGTGCAGCTGTGGTCGGTGGCGGCGTCGCTGCTCATATCCGTACCCATATACTGGCTGTTCGGATGGGCAGGCATTGTGCCCGTGATAATACTCATGGCGCTCGCCTCGACGATAATAACCGTGGCCTACTCTTACCGCATGTATCCGCTACAGCTGTGCGGAGCCAAGGGCCTGCTGGGCGAAGGCATGGAGATGGTGAGGCTCGGCGTGGCATTCATCATGTCGGGCATAATGACAAGCGGAGCCGAAATGCTGCTGCGCGCGCTGCTCAACGCCGAGGCCGACCTCGACATTGTGGGCCTCTACAACGCCGGATTTATGCTCACAGTAACCTATTCGGGCATGGTGTTCTCGGCAATGGAGACCGACTATTTTCCGCGTCTCTCGGCTGCCAACCACGACAATCAGGCCATGAAAACCATTGCCAACCGCCAGATTGAGGTGTCGCTGCTCATCGTGTCGCCCATGCTCACGCTGCTCATTACGGCGCTGCCGCTGGTGATACCGATGCTCTACAGCCACAAGTTTTCGCCCGTAGTGCCGATGGCTCAGATAGCCGCCATGTCGATGTATTTTAGGGCTATAACGCTGCCCATAGCCTACATGACACTTGCTAAGAGCCACTCTAAAGCATTCTTCGTGCTCGAGACAATTTCGGCTGCCGCACAGGTGGCAGGAGTGCTGGGCGGATACCATCTGATGGGACTCACTGGAACGGGCGCCGGACTGCTCTTTTCGTATATCTTTGAGCTTATTATCATCTACGCTTACGCCCACACGCGCTACGCCTACCGCCCCTCAAAAAACGTGTGCATATATGTAGCCATACACCTTCCGCTGGGCATAGCCGCATACCTCTCAACACTGATAAGCAGCACCCTGTTGAGCGTTGTTTTCGGACTGCTGCTCACCGCCGCAAGCACCGCCGCGTCGCTCTTTATTCTGCACAAAAAGACGTCGCTCTGGAACAGTATAAAGAACCGCATAAACAAATTCCGCAGGCGCTGACCAATGCCACAAAGGCATATTTTAATCGTCAGCAGGCACATATTTTTCGATATCCAGAGGCGTGTTTTTTCAAGCTAAATTATCATTTTTTCCGGCATAATTATTCATCATTTTCAGCCAAAACAAGAATATATTTTCAGCCAAATAAGTATTATTTTTTCATCTTAGCAATACCACTTTTTCTGTCAGAAAAGCATACTTATTCAGCCCTGCCACATCAATTTTTAATGTCATTTTCAGCACGAAAAGGCATACATGAAAAGTAAAAATTATTCTGTCTAAAAGCATCACGGACGGCATTTTCTGCCCTCAAAATTTTCTGTTTCCGGCTAAAAAAACAAGCAAAAAATTCTATTCAAAAAGGCAAAAAAATAATATAAAAAGAGTAATTATCTTGACTCCATGAGGCAACAAAATTCTAATTTTACATGCCGTAAATATGTTCAGAATAAGGCACTATTTTTAATTAAAAAGGCAGAAAAATCCAACCTGACGAGCCATGATTTTTCAATCAAAAAAACGATAAATTCTGATGCCGTAAATCATAAAATTCAACCTGCGAAAAGCATCATTTCTTGTCAAGAAAAATCAGAATAATTTAGTATTTCCGCATCACGCTGAGAGCACAAATCAGCACATCAGAAAGAACAAAATCAGACAAAATCCACACACTTTTCAGCCGTTCCAAAAGGGTATCTTTTGCATTACAAAAGGACACATATTGCACTCTAAAAGGACACCTTTTACAACGCAAAACGATACCTTTTACACCACGATAAGTGGTCTCAAAAAATGACAAAAATCATCATCGGAAAGACTGAAAACGGATCAAGAATATTGAAAAAACATCTGCCTTGTATCAAAGAAAAAAGACATGAAAACGGCAACGGTTGGCACCCGAAAAAGATATCCACAATGAACAGAAAGCAGCAAAAAGCCCAAAAAGTTATTAGACAAAAGTGTTGATAACTCTGTGGAAAACCCTGTTGATAACCCTGTGGAAAAGAACGGGATATCAACATACGCCCGGCGAACATAAGCCGATTGGTGGATATCAACACGGTTATACAGATAAAATAATTAAGTTTTCAACAGTTTTATAGCAAAAAAAGATATAAACTTATTAACTTTGCAGTTAAAGTGGGAAATTGTGGATAAATAACGTTATGGCCTGACAATCAACGAAAAGATATTAAAGGCATGTGTTGAAAACGTGTTATTACGGGTTGATAACGAAATGACCAAACTTTTTGGCATAAAGTTTTGAACATATCAACGGCATATCATACAACTCATTCTCTTTTTTTAAAAAGGAAAAACAAAGGATAATAATAATGATTGTGCGTGTGGACAGGCTTAACCGTAAGGATAAGGCACACCCCCGCACGGCTAACGAAACAAACACTATGGTTAAAGAAGAATGGACAGAGAAGGGCTACATTGACGAGCCTGCTGACAACGGCACCGACCTGGCCGCTGAGATAAGAAAAATGTGCAAGGAGAAAGACGCCATAATCCTGGCTCACTACTACACCGACGGATCGGTGCAGCAGGTGGCCGACTTCATTGGCGACTCGCTGGCCCTGGCGCGCAAGGCTGCCAAGACCGACGCCAAGATTATCGTGATGTGCGGAGTGCACTTCATGGCGGAGACGTGCAAGATATTGTGCCCCGAAAAATTGGTGCTCTGTCCTGACCTCAACGCCGGATGCTCGCTGGCCGACTCATGCCGCGCCGAGGACCTCAAGAAGTTTAAGGAGGAGCACCCTGGCTACACCGTGGTGAGCTATGTCAACACGACGGCTGCCGTGAAGGCTCTGACCGACGTGGTGGTTACGAGCGGCAACGCGAAGAAGATTGTTGACCAGCTGCCGAAGGACGAGAAGATTATCTTCGGACCCGACCACAACCTTGGAAGCTACATCAACGCCGTGACGGGAAGAGAGATGCTGCTCTGGAACGGCGGATGCCATGTTCATGAGCGCTTCTCGCCTCAGGCCATCGTTGAGATGAAGAAGGAACATCCCGACGCCATCGTATTGGTTCACCCCGAGTGCAAGGGTCCCGTAGTGAAGCTTGCCGACGTGGTAGGCTCAACGGCAGTGCTGCTCGACTATGCCGTGGCACATCCCGAGAAGGAGTATATCGTGGCAACAGAGCCGGGCATACTGTTCGAGATGCAGCGCAAGTGCCCCGACACGGTGTTCCTGCCCGTGCCGCCCGAAGTGAGCGAAGGCTCGGTGGGCTGCTCTTGCAACGAGTGTGAATACATGAAGATGAACACTCTGCTCAAAGTTTACAACGCTCTTAAATATGAATGGCCCAGCGTAGACGTTCCTGCCGACATAGCAGCCGAGGCAGTGAAGCCGATAAACCGCATGCTGGAGATGAGCTAGATATTCATAATTAAAAATTAAGAATTAAAAATTAAAGGGCTGGGAGGAATGGAGAAATAATAATGAAGAAAAAATTTTAGCCGGCGATTTAATTCATAGCGCAAGGCTGTTGATTTTCTGACATTATATTATTTCCCGCCTTTAATTCCAAATTCTTAATTCTTAATTTTTAATTCTTAATTCTAAGTACTCTGTGCGTATATTATTAATTGGTGAGGCGAGCTATCTGCACAACACTCTGAAGAAGGGACTGATTGAAGACGGTCATCAGGTGGTGCTGATGTCTGACGGCAACAACTGGCACAACTCTCCGAGGGACATCGACCTGAAAAGAGACATGCGCTGGGGAAAGCTGAGCGGACTGAAAGTGCTGTGGCAGCTCTTGAGGCATTATAAATGTCTTGTGGGCAACGACATCGTGCAGATACACAACTATCAGTTTGTGCCGCTGAAGATGTGGTGGAACAGACATCTTATCAGCTTCCTTAAACGGCATAACAGGTATATGGTCAAGGGCTGCTTCGGCGACGACCCCGTGGTATTAGACAGTCAGGCTGTAGGAGTGCCCGAATATTCGGATACATATTGGGACGGACGGCCGCAGAACGTTGAGCTTAACAAGGAGCGCACGGCCGAGATGAATATGGTGCCGGTGCGTCATTGCAGCGGCTTTGCCAACCGCGAGTCTGACGCTCTTGTGGCATGCCTTTACGAATATTATCTGTGCTACCGCTCATGGCTCGAATATGGCAAGCTGCACTACATACCCCTGCCGATAGAGATTCCTGAGGGGGCACACGCAAAGCATATAGCCGACGGCCGTAAGCTGAAGGTACTCGTGGGCATACAGCCCAAGCGCGACTATCTTAAAGGTGCCGCTTATATAGGGCGACTGGTTGAGCAGGTGGCAAAAGAGAACGACGGACTGATTGAGGTTAACACGGTTGAGGGTGTGCCCTACGATGAATATTGCCGTATGCTCAGCGAGACCGACGTGCTGGTGGATCAGCTCTACAGCTACACGCCGTCGATGAATTCGCTGGCTGCCATGGCGCGCGGAACGGTGGTGATAGGCGGCGGCGAGGAAGAGTTCTATAAGTTTATCGGCGAGGACGAGCTGCGGCCGATAATAAATGTAAGGCCTGGGCGCGACGAAGACAACCTGAACACGCTGCGCCGGACGCTGACCGACCGCAAGTTGCTGGAGAAAATGTCGCAGCAGAGCATTGATTTCGTAAAGAAGTATCACGACTACCGCAAAGTGGCGCGCCAGTATGAGCATCTGTATGAACGGCTGCTTGCCGGAGAGTTTGACATCTATTAGAAAGATAAATCAAGCCCAAACCAATTCACACAGGCTGACGCTTTCAGCCGGATTTGGGATAAATAATAAAAAAATAAGCTGACAGAACTGTGTTGTTGTCTGTCAGCTTATTTTTGTTTGAATGTATGCCCGGCACTTGCTGCATATTCTTTCTTCGAGAATAATCCGAATACCTGTACACAAGGAGATTACACTACAACTTAATATTTCTTATCCCGAATTCACGTAATTTATACATGCATATAATTAAATCAAATATATAATGGCTAAATTTGCAGTGACTTATAAAACGAATAAACATGAGAAGTATTACGATTAAACAATGTCTTGTTATGTTACTTCTTATAGTCTCAAGTAACATTTCCATAGCGCAAGATTGTCTTGACACTGAATCTTATTATCAATACATTAAAAATAACGGAAAGCCACATCTGGAATATGTGCTTGATAAAATACGTTCACATTCAGTCGTTGCAATAGGAGAAGACCATTGGATAGATGCACATCCTCAATTCTTATGCGATTTGATAACATCTTCGGCACAGGATTCAACGGCTAATATTGATGCGTTAGCAGTTGAGTTTGGTTCCGAAAGGTATCAGTATCTCGCAGACAGCCTGATAAAATCCCCGGTTTACAGAGAAGATCTGGTATTTAAGATATTGCAATACACACCCGATGATTTGGGTAATCCATATAAAGAATATGCAGATGTTTTCAAATCTGTATGGGAAAACAATCAAAAGAAGCCTAAAAGTCTGCGGACACGTATCCTTTTATTGGATCCGGCGTATGTACAAGATTATTTTGATGGCAAAAAATATGTATATACGGGCTCACGGGATGATAATATGTTTAATATCATTAGGAACTATATCATTAAACGCGCGCACATAGTATTTTATGCAGGAGCGTCACATACCCTGGCTCGTATAAATGGCATACGCCAAGGTAACTACTACTATAATTGGCCTTCAGCCGGCTTTTTACTCAAAAGTTGTTATCCTAAAGATGTATTCATCATCAATTTATGGGGTGGTCAGATGGGAACCAAAGGCTATATAGAGAATAGTGAAACGCGGTGGAACCTCATAGCTGGCGGTGTGATAGATAAAGCATTTCAGAAATATGGCAATAAACCTGTTGGATTTGATTTAAAAGATGATTTTCCTCTGTTAAGAACAGAAACATATTTCGCTAATCCCACAACAAAGATGTCAAGTTATGGCGAGAAAGGTTCTCCGTACACAAAAGAACAAAAGCTTAGTGATATATGCTATGGTATTGTATTTGTCAAACCTGTATCTGAATTTAATGGAGCACACCTTATCAATATCTATGATGATAAATTTATCGAGAAGGCAAATAAACGCACTAAAGGCTCTTGTAAGACAGCAGAAGATATTTTGAAAACGGTAAAGGAATGGCATCCTATTCTGCAATTTTAATGCTATTGACATAAAAAAGTGATGCCTTGGTAGTGTTTCACAGAGTGTGTCTGAGGCCAGTTTGCCTTAGAAGTGATGATGCAAAGTTAATGAACAATTTTGTATTTCATATCAAAAAAGCTAATTTTATGTTGTAGCTGGACGAGAAAACGGGCTTTGCCGTGGAGCGACCCGTCAGCAATATGGCTACGCCTATACTGATAACAAGAACTGTCCGGGAGTCGTCATGGTGACGACTCCTTTTTTGCTTTCAGACAGGCCTTTCTGCTAAAAAAACTATTCCATTAGTCAGGAAACAGAGTCTTGTCGCAGGTTATGTTGGGCAGCAGCCGGTCAAAAGCCTTGTGTTCCATAGCGACACTGCCCATGAGCGTCAGTACCGATTCTTCGGTAGGCATGGCTGTACGCATTCTTGTCACTCTCCTGAAGTCCCGATTCAGACGCTCGATCCAGTTGGTGGTGTATATCATGGACTGAATTTCCGGAGCATAGTTCAAGTAAGTCATGTAAGCCTTGTAGTCGGCGTTGTCACGCATGAGTTTGAATGTCCGGTAGTCTTTTCCCCACTTCTCACACATATCCTGCCATTTCTTCCATGCCATCTCAATGGTGTAATCACGTTGTCCGGTACGGAATATATCACGCAGATCAGAAGCCAAGGCACCCTTGTCACCATGACTGACCTTAGCCAACATATTGCGTTTTAGATGTGTTACGCATCTCTGAAGCGGCGTCCCGGGGAATTTTTCCCCTACAACGACATCAAGCCCCTTAATACCGTCTGCAACCATAAGCCCGATCTTTTGAACGCCCCTTTCCTTTAAAGTGTCAAAGATATCACCCCATCCTGTTGCACTCTCTGTAGGAATATTGAATATACCCAGAACGTCGCGCCGGCCTTCCTCAGTAACGGCCAATGCCACATAGAACGCCTCACTGGATACCGAACGTTTGCGGTGAATCTTTATATGCACACAGTCTACGAACATTACCGGGTAGTAACTCTCAAGACTGCGCTCCAGCCACGCGCTTACCTGTGTTCGGACAATATCTACCATCTTGCTTATGCTGGACTTGGAATAGTACTGTCCGTAAATCTGGTCAAAGACATCTCCGACCTGTTCCTGCGTAAGACCTTTGGTATATAAGACTCCGGCAAGACGGTCACATTCTTCCTCTTGATTGCGAAGAATAGCAAGAATCCGGGGATGAAAATTGCCATAGCGGTCACGGGGAATACGGAATTCCAATTTTCTCCCTTGACCATAGGCATGACCAAAACGATAGCCATTGCCCTTATTTTGAGGATTGTCATGCAGAAACTCACTGCGTTCTGACACCATCATGCTTTCAAGCATGATTTCCATCAGGTCGTGTAGACCATTTTCTTTCTCTACATGCTTGCGCATGAGCTCAGAAATTTGTAATTTTGTAAACTCCATAGTTTGTATGTTTAGTGGTTTGAACACTCCTAAATTACAAACTTTAGGGCTGACACGCAAGGGTCGGCCCTTTTTTATGACTTATCAGACACACTTTTTGAGACAGTATCGATGCCTTTGACGGCATAATATATTAAAACCCCGAAAGCTGAGTAAAACTTTCGGGGTTTTTAATATGTTTAATGCCACGCTTTTTTAATAAACGGATAAATAGGCTTGTCATTATTTATGCCTTATTTCTTGCCGCAAAGCGTTTTATTTCTTGTCGCAAATCGTCTTATTTTTTGTCGCAAATCGAGCCAATCAGCTCTTTCCATTTGTTCATGATGTTGTCTCGGTCAAACTTGCTGATTGTGAGCCTCGCATTGGCCCCATATTTCGCTCTGAGAGCCTCGTCGCCCGCCATGCGGATAATTGCCCGCGTGAGAGCCTCCGAGTCGTTCTGAGGCACTATAATACCGTTGTAGCCGTCTTCTGCAATGTCTCTCGCGCCGTAGATATAGTCAACCGTCACGCAGGGCAGTCCGCAGGCCTGTCCTTCGGCAAGCACGAGCGACAGTCCTTCGTATCGCGAGGTTACAATCTGCATGCTGTGGCTTGCGTAAGCCTCGTTCATGTCTTCGCACCTTCCGCGCAGCATTACCCTGCCGTCGAGTCCGCACCGCGTTATCTGCCGTTGCAGTTCGTCGTGCAGCGAGCCTTCGCCGTAGATGTCGAGCTGCCAGTCGGGGCATGTCTTGGCAACATCCTTCCAGCAGTCAATCAGCAGGTCGAAGCCCTTAACGTGTTCCAGTCTGCCCACGGCTATCGCCTTTTTCACGCCATAGTCGGCCACATATTTGTCGGGCGTGTTCACAAAGTTAGGTATCACCTCCACCCTCTTAGCCGCCTTATATTCGCGTGCGTCGTCTGCCGTAAGGCACACCACGGCGTCGGCCTTTCGCTCCATTAGTCCGAACATCCGGCTGTAAGGCGTGAACCTGCGTGCCGAGTGCGACTCGTACACCTTGCGTGCCTTGGTGCGGCAGAGCGGCAGCAGCAGCGCGCCTATCACCATGGTGAAGAATATTATGTCGGGCCGGGTGTCTTTCACAATCTTGTTGAATCTTCTAAGGGCTGTCATCAGCGTGGCTGCCCTTTTGATTGTCCGCATGGCTATGTTGCCCTTGTTGTCGGTAAACTCTACGTTGAGCGACACCAGTTTTACGCCCTTGTTGAGCCTGTAGCCCGGCGGACGGTCGTCGTGATACACCGACACAACGGTTATGTCGTGCCCGCAGTTGGCCTCAAGGAAGTTAACCTTCTCGGATATAATCCTCTCGGCTCCTCCCTTTATGCTGAAATCTTCGATGAGATAAATGAGTTTCATATTTTGGAAAATAAGTTAAACAGCCGGCACGAAAGTTTTAGCTTCAGCACGTTGAGCATAACGGCCTTCACGCAGTCGTTGGGGCTGTTATATTTCTTTATGCTCACTTTCTGGTTCCACAGCATCGTTGAGTGAGTGTTGCGGTAAGCATAGAGCTGCGTGTTAAACATGTTCATGTAAGTGCGGTGCCACCGCTTTTCGGCGGTGTTTATGTCGAGCGTCCTTACAAGATACATCTGTGCCTCGAGCAGTTTGTCCATGCTGTTTTTGGTAGATTGTGCCACGATGCCCTCTCCGTTCCAGTGATATAAATACATGCCCTGCCCTATAGTGGCTATCAGCGGATTCTTTTTCAGCAGCAGCGCGAGGGTGTAGACGTCTTCGTATATCTTGCCTTTTGGAAAGCGCACATCGCCGAACATGGTTCTTTTATACACCTTGTTCCATGCCCAGCAGTGTTCAAGACCGAAGCGCGAGAGCCAGTCGAGAGCCGTGGCGTAGGTCATGTCTCCCGGATTGAACACATGTTCGTCGGGTCTGCCGGGCCGTTCTTTCACGGGATATTCTATTATGTCATAGTCGGGATTTGCCAGTGCCTTGCTCATCACGGCATCAAGAGTGCCCGGCGCCAGCTCGTCGTCGCTGTCAACAAAGGTGATGTAGCTGCCCTTGCAGCGGTCGAGTCCGTAGTTGCGGGCATCAGACAGTCCGCCGTTTTGCTTGTGCATCACTCTTATCCTGCCATCGGTCGTGCCTATCTTTTCGGCCATGGCTCCGCTTCTGTCGGGCGAGCCGTCGTCGATGAGCAGCAGTTCGTAGTCGGTGAACGATTGTGAAAGAATGCTCTTGACGCATCTTTCGAGCGTCTTCTCCACTTTATAAACGGGAACGATGATACTGAGTTTCATATTTGCAAATTTAAAAAAATAAATAGCATTATTTGCAATTTATGCTGTTTATTGTGTTTTTTAAGGTGTGTATACAGTACGCACTTGCCGCCGCGGTCTAAAAACTGCGCCTTTTATTTTGTTTTGCCGCCGCCTTTCACTATATTTGCATGGCATACGCCGGTCTGCAGTTGCGTAATGGCGTTGCAGCTCCTTAAATATTTATATCTGTGCAAAACAAAATGATAAACCAACTGTCAATACTTATCCCCGTATATAACGACAATGCCGTGGCGCTTGTCAGGGTGCTGCATTCGCAGGCCGAGACAATAGACGGACTTGAATATGAGATTCTGGCAATAGACGACGGTAGCATCAACGAGTCCGTGATAGCCGAAAACAGGACGATAGACGGTCTTTCTAACTGCCGCTACGTGATTGACCGCCACCACGACTGCCGTGCCGCCATGCGCAACAATATGGCGTCTAAGGGCAAATATGAGTGGCATCTGATGGTCGACGCGCGCCTGAGTCTGGTTTACGACGACTTTCTGCTGCGCTATCTCCGCAGCGGAGCGCAGCGCGGCGAGGCTGTGTGCGGCGGCGTGTGTGTTGACGGTGGGGCCGATTCGGCAAGATTATATAAGGAGAATCTGCGCTTCAGATATGAGAAATTTGAGGAGAAAAACCATTCGGTTGAGGTGAGGAACAAGCTTCCATACAATTCGTTCCGCACTACAAACTTTTTTTATCACCGCTCCGTTCTTGAGCGTGTGCCTTACGACGAAAGGATAAAGGGCTACGGATATGAGGACGTAATGCTTGGCCGTGAGTTCCGCAACAGTGGCATTGTGGTAAGGCATATAGACAATCCTGTGGCCTATACGTGCTTTGAAGGCAACGCGGCTTATCTGAAGAAGATTGAGGAGGCCATGCTCACTCTGCATCAGTTTGCAGGCGAACTTAAAGACTATTCGCCGCTGCTCGGCATGGTGGACAGGCTAAGGTCGATGCATATTCTGTGGCTTGTAAAGCTGTTTCACAGAATGTTCCGCGGTGCCGAACTGCGCAATCTTAGGGGCAATAAGCCGTCGTTGGCGGTATTTAAGCTCTACAAACTGGGTTTCTTTGCCTGTATCTGACCTTCGCCGTATGCGACTATTAGCGTGATGCAGAACGGCAGCGAGGCGTCGAGATAGGTTATGTCGTAGGCAGGATTGAATATGTCGGTCCAGTTGCCGTACACATACATGTTATGTCCGTATGCCAGCACGGGCACCAGAATAAGTATTATAGCCGAGAAGAACATAAGCATCTTGTTGTTTCCATTCCATTTTAACGCCATTATCACAGCAACCGCGAGTAGAAGAAATGAGTCGGCAGGTCGTCCTTGTCTGGCCTGAAGCGAGAAAGGATTGTTCTCGGCGATGAACAGGCCGTTCCAGTCCCACAGTGCAAACGGCAGGAACGTAAGGCACAATACGGCTGCGGCAATGAGCAGCGTTGACGCCTTGCGACCCGCGGAAAGCCTGAGCCAGAAGGGAAAGAACATGATGAAAAGAGGAAATGCCGTGCTCAGTCGGGTTGAAAGCCACAGGCCTGCTATGGCTGAGAGCAGCAAGGGATGTTTAATGAAGGTTATCTTCTTGCATATAAGGAGGTTGATAAACGATGCAAGAAGAAGAAAATTGGATATAAGGTCGCTCCTTACTGCCGTTTCATACCACAGGTTAAGGCTGAGCGCAAGCAGCACGGTGGCCTTTATTCCGGCCTGATAGCCGTATGCGGCCTTGACGCTGATGACGAACAGAAGGGCGGTGAAAATCTCTGAAAGGCCTACGTTGCCGAGCGCCCAGAATGGTATGTGGAATGCCATCCACACAGGGAACGGCGAGGCATATCCGCCTAAATGGGTTTGTGCCGAATAGGGAAACCGACCGCTGAACATGGCTGTGAGCGGATTGGCTATGGCCGACCAGCGGTCAACCTGGTTCTGCATAGGGTCGAAATGGTATTGAACGGCAGTCATAACAGCTGCCATAATCACTGCCATCGACCAGAATATAGCATCAGAATGTCTGTTTATGATTGTCTTGCGGCGATTGAACAGCAGCATAATCAGCGCCAGCACAACGGCATAGGTTATGCATATATAGCCGAAATGTTCGGTGGCTCTCATGCTGTATTTGCATGCCATTATGTAGCATATTGTGATGTAGAGTATTGAGGTGAATACGGTTGTGAAGTGCTTTTTCAGTTCGTTGTTTATCTTGTTGTAAACAGCGGCTATTACAGTTGATATGGCGATGTATTTCACTATCGACACAGTGCCCGTTACAAACGGCATGAAGTTGTAGTGAACGATGTATATCTCATAGCTTATCTTGCCGAACCATGTTATGGGTTTCATCTTGCGGAACACAGGAAAAATGTGGGGCGCTGTTATTATTGCTACGGCAAGGGGCAGCTTTATGTTGAGCAGGATGAAGTTGAACGGCAGCGTGCCGATGTATCTCCTTACGAACGGAATTTCCTTAACTAGCATGAACAGGGTGCCGTAGGCAAATGCGGCAATGGTGAACTTGAGTATCATGTTGCGGCTTAGCTGTTTCACTTTGCCGTAATGCTGCGACACAATGTATCCGCAGAAGAACGAGAAAGCCTGCTCGCTCATAAGCTGTTGCGTAAAGATGAAGGCTATTGAGAATAATGCGAGTATCTTTGTGGTGTGCCGTGGAAGAAATTTTCGGGCTGCCCAATAGATGATGTACCACCTGACGATGAAGTCGACAAACCACAGTTCTGAGTCGGTGAACAGCAGGTTGTAAAGCAGTTTTGACCCGTCGAAATGCTCTTCGAAAGGCAGTTTCATCAGTATTATTATCCAGTAGGGAATGACCACCCTGACTATTCTTTTATACCAATAGCCGGCAAGGCTGTTTTTCTTGTAGCTTTCGTTAAGTCCGAAACCTGATATAAACAGAAACGCAGCCACGCCTACGCTTCCGAGAATGTTGAGAATGCGCGGATATCCTTCAATCTGCATTATGAAGTGCATCAGCATTATCATTATTGCCGATATGCCTTGCGTCCATAATGTGTTTTCGTGAGACAGAATTTCAGTATTTTGTACCACTTATCTTAGATGATGTTTTTTGTATGTTATGATGTCAGTTCACTATGGCAATCTTGCACACTGTGCCCTTGTCGCCCGACGATGTGGCCGTCTGAACCATGTACACGCCTGATGCCACACGCTTGCCGTTGAGGTCGCACCCGTCCCATGTGTATGATCCGCCGGTGCTTCTGCCTTTGTTTACCAGCGCTCCGTTGGATGTAACAATCTTTATGTCGGCATCGTATGTAAGGCCGGTTATGGTTATCAGTCCTGTGTAGTCGGGTCTCACGGGGTTAGGATATGCGTAGACGTTGTCCTTGGTCATTTCGTCGGTAGGCTCGGTCGCGTCGCTCTTATAAGAGCATAGGCCCTTGTCTGTTGCGAAATACACTTGGCCCGTGTTGCCGTCGATGGCTATGTCCTGCACAAGGTTTGACGGCAGCGGCGAGTTGTCCGTGGTGAAATGGTTTATCTGGGTGTTGTTGTCGGCGCTGATGAGGAACACTCCGTTAGAGTTGGTGCCTATCCATTTGCGGTTGCCTCCGTCCACGGCAATGGCGCGCACGTCGATGCCCGAGAGCAGATAGTCGGCATAATTGGTGCCGTCGTTGCGCGGCACTTTGTGCTGGGTGAATGTTGTTGAGCCGCTCTGTATGGCGCTTGCCGAGAGATAAACGGGACCGGCGTTGGTGCCTATCCAAATGTTGCCGTCTCTGTCTTCAACGGGGCAGAATATGTAATTTGCGCCCAGACTTGTTCCGTCTTGATTTATTATGCTCGGTCCGTATTTTGTCAATACGTCGTTGACGTAGTCGTATGAGTAAAGAATGGTATTATTGTAATAGTTGTTTACGAACCACATCTTGCCATTGGTGTTGCTTATAAACGCCTTTTCGAGGTCGTAGCTGCTTGTTCCGCTCAGTTCCGGATGTTGGTATGTGGCCCATTTGCCGTCGGCTTTCGACATACTCTTAATGCTGTTGCTGACAAGCGAATTAAGTACCCATAAATTTCCGGCAGCGTCGTATTTCACCGATGATGCCACTGCATAGTCTTTCGACGGAGGTGTAAACGGCGATTTAAGTTCGCTGTTGTCATAATTGTAATGCTTCACGAACTTTCCGTCCTGAAACTCATATAGTCCGCTCTTGGCGCCTGCCATGACGTGTCCGCTGACGGTAGGGTCGAAGTCGAGGCACAGAACGTCTACATAGTTGTGGCCTATCTTGTCGCTTGTTACCGTTTCAAATTCCGACCATTGGCTGCCATTCCACATGTGAATCTCGCCCGGACGGTTGCCGTCGGTTTCCTGCGACCACAGGCCGCCCACGCCATATAGGCTTCCGTTGTTGATGTATATGTGGTAAAAGTTGTTCGACGCCGGGCCGTCGGGCGCAACGCCTTCGGTTATATAAACGGGCACGTTGTCGCTGTTGAGCTTATATCCGGTAAGCTTTCCGTCGTCGGTCTTTGTCCACCAGATGCCTTCTGCCTTGTCAAACACCTTGGTGCGGTCAACGTTTTGCGCCACATAGTCGGCCGTGCGGCTCCAGTTGTTCTTGTCGAGCAGATTGTCCTGCATGTTTCCGCGGTAGATTCCGTTGGTATTCGACGCAGCGTAGATGTAGTTGCCGTCAATGTAGCAGTAGTCAACCGAGAAGCCGAGCTGATAAGAGTCGGATATGCTTCCGTTGCTGACGTTCATCTTAACTATGCCGAAAGCCGTAGACAGGTAGGCATACTGGTTGTAGATATAGATGTTGTTGATGGTCTTGTCGTATGTTGCTTCCTTCATGTATAGGTCGGGCACGTTGGTGACGTTGCCGTTTCTTGCAATCAGGTCGATGTTCGAGTTGGTGTATGCTACTACCAGCCGGCCTGTGTTTTTCGACCATGCTATGTGCTTTACTTCTATGTCCGACAGCAGGTTAGTTTTGTCGTAGGTTGATATAAGGCCGTCAGACGGGTTATATGAGAACAGTCCGCTTGATGCCAGCACATACACTTCCTTGCCCGTCGGCTCTATTTCGGTTATGTTGCTGTAGCTCGGATACAGCGTCCAACCGTCAGTTCCGTCTGCGGCTGAGGCTTGTTTGGCCACCGCTGTCAGCATGAGCAGGCAGGGCAGAAGATAAAAGACAATACGTCTGAGTGTATGTATGTTGATGTTTCGCATATTTGTTTTGTTTACAGTCTGAGGCTTATTGCTCAAATATATAACGCTGTCAAATAAAATTTGTTTTGTCTGACGCCAAAAAATCTTTGTCCTGATATGCCTCTATATGTTTATTCTTTTATTCTATAATTTTTATAATGTGCCTTAAAAAGTTCTGAAGAGGCCTTCTTCGTATAACTTGTCGTTCTTCAGATTGCATTGATTATGATGCTTGGTGACATTTTTACGGCACATTATAAAATGATAAAAAGATGGTTGAAATAACCACGTGAGGCAGTTTCGTGACAAAGAAACAGTATATGTAAATATACATAAAGGCAGGCGGCTATTTGTTGCCGCTTGCCTGTTTGAGATATTCAACGAGTTTCTGCACGGCCTTGGCGCGGTGAGATATCTTGTTCTTGATCTCATGGCCCAGTTCGGCAAAAGTCTTGTCGTAGCCTTCGGGACGGAATATCGGGTCGTATCCGAAGCCCTCTCCTCCCCTTTTTTCGCGTATTATGTCGCCTTCTGCCACGCCTTCAAACAGCTTCACGTCGTCCTCGCCGTTGCCGGTTATCAGCGCTATAACCGTGCGGAAGCGCGCCTTGCGGTTGTCGTTGTCGCCGAGTTTATCCATCAGCTTTGCCATGTTTGCTTCGCTGTCGTGTCCCTCGCCTCCGGCGTAGCGTGCCGAATATACACCCGGTTCACCTCCGAGCGCGTCCACTTCGAGTCCCGTGTCATCGGCAAAGCAGCTCATTCCGTATTTGTCATACACGTAGTGAGCCTTCTGCAGGGCGTTGCCTTCCAGTGTGTCGGATGTCTCGGGAATGTCCTCGTGACAGTTGATGTCAGCCAGCGACATAACTTCAATCTTGTCGCCGAGCATCTCTCTTATCTCGGCCAGTTTGTTCTTATTGTTTGTTGCGAAAACTATTTTCATTTCTTTTTATTTTGTATTCTTCTTGTCCTGAAGCCTTTGTCAGGAGCCTTTATTGTCGGTGTCGGTTCCTTTCAGAGTCTTTTTCTTCATGTTTTTCGGCACCTTTACCTTTATTTGGTCGAAGCCTTCGCCGTAAACTCCTATAACGGAGCTTTGGCTTACAAAGGCGTTGGGGTCGATAACCTTTATCAGTCTGAATATGGTTACGCTCTCACTTTTTTTTGCCAGCAGACACAGCACCTTGGTTTCCTTGCCCGTATACCATCCGTGACCGTCGAGTATGGTTATGGTGTGGTCGGTGGTGGTGGCTATGGCGTTGGCTATCTCCTGGTATTTCTTGGAGAATATGAAGAACTGCACCGACTGCCGCTGCCAGTTCATCACATAGTCGAGCATCGAGCATTCTATGAACATGGTGCAAAGACCGAACACTACCTTCTGGCATCTTATCTCAACCGGGCCGAATGTGTCGATGAAAAGACAGCTGCCTATGATACAGAGGTCAACCAGGATAAGCACCTTGCCGAGCGATATGTTGTGATATTTGTTCACCACGGCGGCCACGATGTCGGTTCCTCCGGTGCTTCCGTTGTTGAGGAACACTATAGCAAGCGCCGTACCTGTGAGAATACATCCTATCACGAGCGACATGAAGTCGTTGCCTTCGCCCAGCAGCTTGTAGAATGAGCCGTCGGGCCTTACCACAATGTCTTGCGCCACTTCGAGCAGGAACGTCAGCGCAAAGGTGGCATAGATGGTTTTCATAAGGAAACGCCAGCCCAATATCTTCAGGGCCGCCACAATGAGCACGGCGTTGATTATGAAGAATGTGTATTGCACCGGAAACGTCGTAACATAGAATATTATGGCTCCGATACCGGCAATTCCTCCTGTCACTATCTTGTAGGGCAACAGGAATACTGTGAATCCAAACGTGTATAGCATCAGTCCGAGAGTGATGTTGAAGTAGTCTTTGGCTTCACGGATTAATATTTGCTTCTGCATGGCTGTTAAGTTTATAAGGTGAAGTGTGTGTGTTTTTATAAGTTGTGTGTATACAGGATGCAGTCAGACTGTGTAATTTTCTCCCGGGGCATCTTTTTAGGCTGCGTCGTGGCCGGACCTTTATTCCGTGTCCGGCCACTGCTGCCTGTATGTTGTTGCCCTGTGGGCGTTATTTTGCCGTAAGTGTGCGGTCTTGCGGTTATTTTACAACCACGTTGACCATTCTCTTCGGTACGATAATTACTTTTACAATCTGCTTGCCTTCTATATATTTAGCCGTCTTGGGGTCAGCCATCACGGCCTTCTCGATGGCTGCGTTGTCGGCGTCGGCAGCAAACTGCATCTCGAAACGGCGCTTGCCGTTGAATGCAATACCCATCTGAACGGTGCTTTCAACAAGATATTTCTCGTCGTATTTCGGCCAGCAGGCGTCGAATATGCTGACATTGTTGCCCAGCGCGTGCCACAGTTCTTCGGCTATGTGAGGCGCAAATGGTGCTATAAGGGCTACCACGTCGGTCAGCAATGCCTTATTGCGGCATTTAAGCTGATGCAGCTCGTTTACGCAAATCATGAAGGCTGATATGCTGGTGTTGTAGCTGAATTGCTCAATGTCTTGCGTAACCTTCTTGATGAGCTTATGAACTGATTTATACTGCTCTGGCGTAGGCTCGCTGTCGTCGGGCAGGAATTCGCCTGTGCGCTGATCGTAGAACAGTGCCCAGAACTTCTTCAGGAAGCGGTGGCAGCCGTCTATTCCGTTTGTATCCCATGGCTTGCTCTGCTCAACCGGACCGAGGAACATCTCGTAGAGACGCAGCGTGTCGGCTCCGTATTTGTCGACAATCATGTCGGGGTTGACAACGTTGAACATCGACTTAGACATCTTCTCTATAGCCCATCCGCACACATACTTGCCGTCTTCGAGTATGAATTCGGCGTCGTTGTATTCGGGGCGCCATGCCTTGAATGCCTCTGTGTCGAGCACGTCGCCGTGAACAATGTTTACGTCAACGTGTATAGGTGTTACGTCATATTTGTCTTTCAGTCCGAGACTTACAAACAGCGGTTTCTTTGAATGGTCGTCGCTGTTTACGCGGTAAACGAAGTTAGAGCGTCCCTGAATCATACCTTGATTGACGAGCTTCTTGAACGGCTCTTCCTGACACGACACACCGAGGTCGAACAGGAACTTGTTCCAGAAGCGTGAGTATATAAGGTGACCTGTGGCATGCTCTGTTCCGCCCACATACAGGTCAACGTTCTGCCAGTAGTGGTCAGCCTCAGGGCTTACGAGGGCATTGTCGTTGTGCGGATCCATGTAGCGCAGATAGTAGGCTGATGAGCCTGCAAATCCAGGCATGGTGTTAAGTTCGAGCGGGAACACTGTCTTGTTGTCTATCAGACTCTTGTCCACAACCTCGTTCTTCTCTGTGTCCCAAGCCCATTTCTTTGCGTGTCCGAGTGGCGGCTCGCCTGTCTCTGTAGGCTTATACTGGTCTATATCGGGCAGTTCGAGCGGCAGCTTGTCTTCAGGAATCATGTAAGGCATGCCGTCCTTATAGTACACCGGGAACGGCTCGCCCCAGTAGCGCTGGCGTGAGAAGATGGCGTCGCGCAGACGGTAGTTCACCTTCACGCGGCCCATGTTGTGAGAAGTTACAAACTCCTTGGTCTTCTTTATTGCCTCTTTTACGCTCAGACCGTTGAGTGAGAATCCGTCGAGAGTCTCCACTCCGCTCTTAGGCGAGTTGCATACGGTGCCCTCTTTGGCGTCGAAGCTCTCCTCGCTTACGTCGCATCCCTCTATGAGCGGACGTATCTCCAGTCCGAAATGCTTTGCAAAGGCATAGTCGCGCGAGTCGTGCGCAGGCACAGCCATTATGGCTCCTGTGCCGTATCCTGCCAGCACATAGTCAGAAATCCAGATAGGAATGTTCTCGCCCGTAAACGGATTAACGGCGTAAGAGCCTGAGAACACGCCCGTAACAGAGCGGTCGCTGATGCGCTCGCGCTCAGTGCGCTTCTTTGTCTTCTCTATATATGCGTCCACCTCGGCTTTCTGCTCAGGTGTGGTAAGTTTCTCAACGAGTTCGCTTTCAGGTGCCAGCACCATGAACGTTACGCCGAATATTGTGTCGGCACGTGTTGTGAAGATGGTGAAGTCCCAGTCTTGTCCGGCAACCTTAAACTGCATCTCTGTTCCTTCAGAACGGCCGATCCAGTTGCGCTGAGTCTCCTTCAGCGACTCAGTCCAGTCTACAGTGTCAAGTCCGTCGAGCAGTCGCTGTGCATAGGCGCTTACACGCAGACACCACTGCATCATCTTCTTCTGTACAACGGGATATCCGCCGCGCACGCTCACGCCGTCAACCACCTCGTCGTTGGCAAGCACTGTGCCCAGTCCGGCGCACCAGTTAACCATCGTCTCGCCCAGATAGGCTATACGGTAGTTCATCAGCGTCTGCTGCTGCTCTTTCTCACTCATGGCGTTCCATTCGCCGGCTGTGAAGCTCAGCTCCTCGCTCTGTGCCACGTCGAGTCCCTCGGTGCCCTTCTGGCTGAAGTGCTCTATGAGCTTCTCTATAGGCTGTGCCTTATGGCAAGTGTTGCAGTAGAACGAGTTGAACATCTTCTGGAAAGCCCATTGTGTCCATTTGTAGTATTTAGGGTCGCAGGTGCGCACCTCACGGTTCCAGTCGAACGAGAATCCTATCTTGTCCAGCTGACTGCGGTATCTGCTTATGTTTTCGGATGTAGTTATGGCCGGATGCTGTCCTGTCTGTATGGCATACTGCTCGGCGGGCAGTCCGTAGGCGTCGTATCCCATAGGGTTGAGCACGTTATATCCCATCAGTCTTTTGTAGCGGGCGTAGATGTCGCTGGCAATATATCCCAGCGGGTGTCCCACGTGCAGTCCTGCTCCCGATGGATAAGGAAACATGTTGAGCACATAGAATTTCTCTTTGCTCTTGTCTTCAGTAACCTCGTAGGTCTTCATTTCGGCCCATCGTTTCTGCCATTTCTTCTCAATCTCTCTGAAATTGTATTCCATTGTTTCTTATCGTTGTTTTTTATTCTTTGTGTTATTTATGCTGTTCTGTAGCAGCACAATTATTCATGTCCGGCGCTTTGTATTTTCGTCAGACATGAACATATTTATATGATATGCAAAGATAATGCAAAAATTCGATTGTACGAAATAAAATTGTTTTTATTATATATTGTATGCCATGTTCCAAATTAAACTGCATCCGCCCCATATATTTCTGTAATAGAATATATGAAACGGATACAGAGTGTTCTGCCATAGTTGCGTCGTGTCGCGGCTGTGGCGTATATCTTGTATGCTATGTCATTTGGCCGGCTGTGTGCCGTACAGAGTGTCTCCTGCGTCGCCTGCTGCAATATCCACTTTGAATGTTCTTTCCTTTCCTGTATTGTTTGGTTCGGCCGTCACATACAGCTTTTCGCCGTCACGCTTTACGGTCAACCATTCGTAAGTATTTTCAAAGGTGCCTGTGTCTGCGCAGTTTTCTTTTTCATCCAATGTGGCATAATATATTTTATCGTCAATGTAAGTGCAGTGTATTACCCATGCTACGTCTTTGTCTGTCGTGCATGTCTGTGTGCCGCCAGATGCCGGTATGGTAACTTGTTTTGGCTTTAGGTTTACTGGTGTGCCTGTGCCCGTCATCAGTTTTTCCTGTGTGCCGTCAATGCAGCCGTGGTAGTTGCCCGATTGAAGATTAATCTTGAATGTTCTGCTCTCTTCGTAGTTCATGTCAGCCGATATGCTCAGCGTCCAGTCGTCCACGCTTACGTTGAGCCAGTCGCACTGTTTGTTAAACTTGCCCGTCTGATACATGTTTCTGTTCTCTGTGTTGTCGTAGCCGAAGTTATAAAGAGTTTCTCCGTCAACCTCTATTGATGTTATCCACCAGTATTTTTTTTCGGTTGTGACTGTAACCGGTTCTCCTGCCCCGTTGAGTGTTACGCTCTTGGTTGACAGGCCAATATTGTCGTTCCATTTGCCTGTGGTCAGCTCTTCCTGCGTGCCGTTAATATAGTCAAAATAATCGCCTGCTGAAAGGCCTATTTTGAATGTCCTGCTTTCTTCGTAGTTCATGTCAGCCGATATGTTCAGCGTCCAGTCGTCCACCTTTACGTTGAGCCAGTCGCACTTTTGATAGAACTTTCCCGTCTGAGGCATATTCCAATTTTCAGAGCTGTCATTGAGATGATATACCATCTTTCCGTCAATCTCTATTGTTGATATCCACCAACTTTTTCCTTTGGTATTGACTGTTACCGGTTCTCCTGCCCCGTTAAGCGTTACTTCATGTGTGGACAATCCTATTACGTCGCTCCATCTCATATCTTCTTTAGTGCATGATGCAGCACACAGCAATAAAAAAATGAAAAGTATATATTGTTTCATGATATATTATTTTTTTATATTTTGAGTTTATCAGGTATAAATATTTTAGTGTTGGCCTATGCCTCTGATTTATACTGCGATGTTGTGTCACGATATACGGCATTACCTTTATAGCAAGTATATTTTTTTAATATCTCTGCATTACTGTCATTCTTATAAAAATTATTTTTCCATAGGCTTTAAGGTTTATGTGTGTTATATGCATGGTGGTTTATTTGCCAAATATAGCGATTTATTATTTATAATCTATTCTCTTTCAAGAAAAAGTCGCATAAATGATTACATTTTATACGAAAAATATAAAAATCCGGCAGGTCTTTCAACTTGTCGGATTTGCTGTTAGGTCAATTAAAAACCATTGTTTAGTTTCATATAGCCGCGTTGACTCCGAACACGCCAAGTATGGCTGTTGCCACGGCTACAATCACCTTCAGAATTATCGAAATGTTGTTCTTGTCCTTAGTTCCCATTTTAGTTTTTTTGTTTGATTTTCAGTTAGTGTTTAGCATAAATCCTTTCGAGGGCAGAGCCGGCGCCACACCCTGCCCCGAAAGGCCTTTAGAGTTTATAATTACGGTAAGTCTTGTCATTGTCCGGCATTCCGGCTGACACCTGTCGGATGTCATAAAAACTGCGTTGCAATACACAAGTCATAATTCACGTTCATGCATTGTTCAGTATTGCTCAATGCCGCTCAATATCAGATGGTTACGACAACAATCAAGTAAGATATAATGCCTTTATCATAATAATCCTCCTCCACATCATAATAACCATCATTCACCCTCAAGACAAATCATAATTGGCTAACGCCGAACTTCGTTTTTCCATTCTCAACTCTCAACTCTCAATTTATTCAGCCGGTTCGCTGACATCGTTCTTGGGCAATTCCTGCACCTTGCATCCTGTGAGCAGTGCGCGTATGCGTGTCTTGTCCTTCTCGATTTTTGTTTCAGGCTGAAACAGGATATGCACCGACTTTACGTTGTTGCTGGCTGTGAAGTCCTTTATGGTGTCGGCAGGAGCGGTGTGCATGCCGATTTTGAATGTGCCGAGGCGGTCGAGTTTCACGCGGTGCGACATCTGCAGATGCTTTTGCATGGTCTCCACCAGTTCGCTCAATACAGCCACGATGTCGGCTCTCTTCACCGTACAGTTTGCCTGCATCTCGTCTGCCAGGTCGTCTATTGTCACTGTGCCTGTATGCACGGCGCGTGCATACCATTTACCCTTGTTTGCTGAACCCTCTCTGTTGTCCTGATACAATTTATAAAATACTGCCATTTTTGTTATCCTTTCTTTTTTTAGTTGTTAATAGATTTTTGTGTTTTTGCAATTAGAAGCTTCTTCTTGTATGTGTGTTTTTCATGTTGCCCGGTGCCCGTCTGTGTCGGTGCGGTTGCCGGCTGTCACTGCCCTGCCCTTCCGGTTGCCTGCGGCTTCATGTCGTTCACGTTTGCAAAGATAATACTTCTGAACAGCGATGTCAAGTTTTATCACGCTCAACTGTACGCTCAACTGCTGTGCATAGTGTTCCCCTTATGAGCGTCGGCAGTGCTTTATTCGCTGATATTCAGGTGTTTACGGCTTTTAAGACGGATTGCGATATTTTGCCTTTTTTCTTTAAACAGACCGTCGCTACTGCGAAAAGACAGATGATAACCGGCTCATAATTAAGCGGAGATAAGGGCAGATTATGATGTCGGATTGGGGTTAAAATAAGTTTTTAAGCTATGTATATTTCTAAAAAATATATAAAACGGCAGTTCTTTGATAGGTGTTTTTCAACATATCCGTGTGATATATTTGCTGATTCCTGCTATCGGCAAAGACATCAATCACCCGAAATAATAATAAGAACGATGAAGAATAAGATAACGCCCCTATTCAAAATATGCCCCGTTGTGCTGTTTCTCCTTTTATCTTCAGCCGTAAGAGCCGGCGACAGTCTGCGCTGCGATATGCCGCGCCAGAAAACTTTTGATGACTGCCACAGACTCAAAGCCGTCGACATTGTTGTGCCTGCCGCCCTTATTGGCGTGTCGGCGCTGTATATCGAGAACGGATGGATGATTAGGCAGAAGCGTGCCGTAAAGTATGCCGTAGTGCCGAAGGACAGGCACAAGGTGCATGTTGACGACTATGTGCAGTATGCGCCCGTGGGGGCTGTCTACGGACTCAACCTCGCCGGACTGCGCGGACGCCATTCGTTCAAGGACCGCACTATAATGCTTGCCATGTCGTATGCCACGATGGGCATCATCGTCAACACCATGAAACTTGCCATTAGCGAGCGCCGTCCCGATGTAAGCACCCGCAACTCTTTTCCTTCCGGCCATACTGCCACCGCCTTTATGGGCGCGCAGTTTCTTTATGAAGAATACAAGTCGGTGTCGCCCCTGATAGCCTGGTCGGGCTATGCCGTGGCAGCCACTACGGCTTATCTGCGCATATATAACGACCGCCACTGGATCAACGATGTTGTTGCCGGGGCGTGTATAGGCATCGTAAGCACCAAACTTGCCTACAAGCTCTATCCCCTGCTGTTCCGCAAGTCGGCCTGCCACCGTTCCAAAGTCCTTGCCGCCCTGCCCTATTATGACGGCAGCAATGTGGGCGTAAGCATGAGCATGACATTTTAGTTTCATACCTATTCAGCCGCATGACGTTCACGGCAAACTTTGGCGTTTTTCATCGTTCCGCCTTCCTGCATTCCCGTTTGTTGTGTTTCGTCTTGCGGCTTTGTCATGCTTTATAATAGATTATAGAAACATCGTCATGTATACAGGCAGATAGTTGATGCCGTTTTCCCAGCGATAATCCTTTGTTTATTTTACATTGAGATGGCCATAATTCCGCCTTCCACCAAATTTTTTGTGTGCGAAATGTCGGTATCCACCAAATTTTTTTATGTATAATATGCTGCTTTTTCATCATAAAAAGACCGCCTTTCGCAGCGCAAAAGACGGCCTTTGACAATATATTAAAAGTCTGTGTGTTGTGCAGCCTCATGCCGCCTTATAGAAAGGTACGGCGTCATGGCGGTTAAGGCCCTTGACGGCCTTGTAAGAAACGTGCAGCCAACACGCCCCGTTGCTCATTGAATGTTCAAACAGGAGCTGGTCGAAGTCGAGGTTTGCCTCAATGTATTCATACATCTTGCGCCCCGTCTCCATGTTCGATATGTGTATGTCGGCAGCCTCTCCCATCATGTGCTGCGAATTGTCAGCCCCGCCCACAATGGTGTTGAGCCGTTCGGAGCGGAATCCGCTCGTTATGCGTATCACGCCGAATCGCCTGCGCAGCGGTTCGAGCACGTTCAGGCACAGCTGTCTGAGCCGTTCGGTCTGTTTCTTGTCGGGCGTGTTGCTTATGTGATGCTTTATTGCCGCGCCCGAGCGGCACATCTCTTCCAGAGTGAAATGTGCCGAAAGTCTTGTCTTTGTGTTATCCTCCATTTTAGTGTGTTTTATGGTCAATTAATGTTTTTCATGGTTGCTTTGCCTTTGCGTAAGTGGCTCAGTGTATGCGTGTTATCATCTCGTAGAGCGGATTGCGCGAGTGACGGCAGAACATCAGCCAGCAGTAACGGCTGAAGAACGGCTGCTTCTTTATGCCCTTTCTTCCCCTCGCGTTGTATGCCATAGCGTAAGGATTCTTGGGCATGGGCACGTGCAGCACCGAGCATGCCATGCGCGCCATCTCGCTGAAACTGTAGATATGTCCGCGCGAGTCGATCGGCGCCTGCGACGAGTAGACGTCGTAGACCAGTTCCATAAGGTCGGTCTTGCTCTCCATCCAGTACAGGTTCTCGGCCGGGTTGCGTGTCAGCAGCTGGCCCAGTTGCTGTGCCATTATTCTTTTTGCGCTGTCGCGCTGTTCCTTGCTAAGCATGTCGGCAAAGTCTTTTTTCTTCTCTTTGTTCAGGTTAATACTTACAATCATATTCCAATTAAGTTTTAAAAAGTTGTTTTGTACATCCGCCTCTGCCCTGCCCGCCGTAGCGTAGCGCGGCAGTCGTTGGCGCGTGTTATCATCTGAAACAATCTCTCCTTGTCGGTCTTCGGTCCTGTTTCGGGGGCAAAATTACGCCCGTTTTGTGCAATATATGTTCACAATACGATAGATAAAGATTAAAAAATGTTTTATTTTGTCCCTCTCCGCACCACTCTCTCTGCCCCGTCTTGTACGTGTCGGCAGGCTGTCCGTGGGGCAAATCCCACTAATCTGTAGGGAAAATCCGCCATAACAATAGGGTTAAACGCTTGCGCCGTATCGCAATTTTCACTACTTTTGCTCTCAGAAAAGTTGCTCAAGGCTACTGATTGTCTAACATTTTAAAATTTGACGGTTATGAAAAGATTATTTACATCCTTCATCATAATGATGATAACAACGGTTACGTTGCAGGCAATGACATACTCGCAGGCCCGTCAGGAGGCTCTGTTCCTTACAGACAAGATGGCCTACGAACTGGGATTATACGAGAGTCAGTATGACGCCGTGTATGAAATTAACCTCGACTATCTCATGGCGCTCAGTTCTAAGAACGACCTTTACAGCTCGGCATGGACGCGCCGCAACCTCGACCTGAGCTATGTGCTCACGGCAGCGCAGTATAACGAGTTTTTAGACGCCGAGTATTTCTATCGTCCGGTCTACTGGAGTTCGGGCTTCAGATACAGAATATACACGCGCTACACCGACCACTCTTACTATTACTACAGCCGTCCGACCGTCTACACGACATACCGCGGCGGACACAGCTGGAGCAACAACGGAGGCAAGAGCTGGTATAAGGGACGCAAATACAGCACAGGCAGCAAGCTGACACCGATAAAGACGGGCACGACAAACCACTCGGGCCACAGCGTTACAACAACGCCAAAGCCCTCAAAACCAGGCACTTCGGGCCACTCGGTAACTACTACAAGACCTCCGACAGGCACCGTATCGCACGGCCGTCCGACCACAACCACAAGGCCGACCACAACTACAGGCAAGAAGCCTACGACACCGACGAAAAAGCCTACGACAACAACGCCGTCGAGAGGAACGGGAACAGCGGGCAAGACCACCGCAAAGCCGTCGGGCACATTCAGCGGATCGCGCCCTACACGCACCACATCGGCAAAGCCCGCAACAACCACATCGGGCAAGGTCAGCACAACGCAGAAAACCACTCCGACCAGGGGTTTCGGCGGAAAAAGATGACGATAAACTTATAGTAAATAGAAAATTGGGATTTGAAAACTGAGGATTGGAAGAAATTAAGAATAGCGGCTTAATTGTCTTTCAATTCTCAGTTTTCATTTCTTTTTCCTTTTCAGTCGGTTAAAAATTGAAAAAAAATTTGTAAGTTTGCAGCTTGAAATTAACCCGTAGTGCCTGACTTACAGGCAAAAGCAGACGGGCAACCCATAATATATCATGGCAAAGAAAGATAACGAACTAACACCGATGATGAAACAGTTTATGTCGCTGAAGGCTAAACATCCCGACGCGCTGCTGCTGTTTCGTTGCGGCGACTTTTATGAGACATACCTTCAGGACGCCATAGACGCCAGCAAGATTCTTGGCATAACGCTCACCAAGCGCAACAACGGAGGCTCGAAAGACCCTACCGAGATGGCCGGATTTCCGCATCATGCGCTCGACACATATCTGCCTAAGCTCGTAAGGGCGGGCAGGAGAGTGGCTATATGCGACCAGCTGGAGGACCCGAAACTCACCAAGAAGCTCGTTAAGCGAGGCATAACCGAGCTGGTTACGCCCGGAGTGGCCATGACCGACAATGTGCTCAACTATAAGGAAAACAACTTCCTGGCAGCCGTACACTTCGGCAAGACGGCGTGCGGAGTGGCGTTTCTCGACATTTCTACAGGCGAATTCCTCACCGGCGAAGGCTCTTACGACTATGTTGAGAAGCTGCTCGTAAACTTTTCGCCTAAGGAAGTGCTTTTTGAGCGCGGCCGCAGGGCTGAGTTTGAGCGCTGGTTCGGCAACAAGTTCTTCACCTTTGAGCTTGACGACTGGGTGTTCACCGAGCAGGCAGCCAACCAAAAGCTGCTGAGCCACTTCGACGTAAAGTCGCTCAAGGGCTTCGGTGTGGAGCATCTAAGGAGTGGAGTGGTGGCGAGCGGAGCCATACTTCAGTATCTCGAGATGACGCAGCACACGCACATAAGCCACATAACGTCGCTCTCGCGCATTGAGGAAGAACGCTACGTAAGACTCGACAAATTCACCATACGCTCGCTCGAGCTGCTGCACCCGATGCAGGAAGACGGCTCGTCGCTGCTCGACGTCATAGACCGCACCGTGTCGCCCATGGGCGCACGTATGCTTAAGCGCTGGGTGGTGTTCCCTATGAGAGATGCCCGCGTGATAGAGGACAGGCTCGACGTGGTGGAATATTTCTTCCGCCATCCTGACTTTAAAGACCTTATAGACAGTCAGCTCCACCGCATAGGCGACCTGGAGCGCATCATATCAAAGGTGGCAGTGGGCCGTGTGTCGCCGCGCGAGGTGGTGCAGCTCAAGACGGCCCTGCAGGCCCTGGTGCCCGTAAGGCGTGCATGTCTCGAGGCAGACAACGCCGTGCTGCGCCGCATAGGCGACCAGATGGCGCTGTGCGAGGGCCTGCGCGACCGCATTGAGCGCGAGGTGAACGAAGATTCGCCGCAGCTCGTGAGCAAGGGAGGCGTGATAAAGAACGGCGTAAGCAGCGAGCTCGACGAACTGCGCAACATTGCCTACAGCGGCAAAGACTATCTGCTGAAGATACAGGAGCGCGAAACCGAGCTTACGGGCATATCTTCGCTGAAGATAGGCTACAACAACGTGTTCGGCTATTATCTCGAGGTGCGCAACATCTACAAGGACAAGGTGCCGGCAGAGTGGGTGAGAAAGCAGACGCTTGCCAACGCCGAGCGATACATCACCCAGGAGCTGAAGGAATATGAGGAGAAGATTCTGGGCGCCGAAGACAAGATTCTGCAGCTGGAGAGCAAGCTGTTCTCAGAGCTGGTGCTGTCGATGCAGGAGTATATCCCCGCCATACAGACCGACGCGTCGCTCGTGGCAAAGATCGACTGTCTGCTGTCGTTCGCCAAGACTGCCGCCGAGCACAACTACATACGCCCGACAATCGACGCCGACAACATTGTGCTCGACATTCACCAGGGACGCCACCCGGTGATAGAGACGCAGCTGCCCGTGGGCGAGAGCTATGTGCCCAACGACATATACCTCGATGACAAGAAGCAGCAGATAATAATAATAACCGGACCGAACATGGCAGGAAAGTCGGCCCTGCTGCGCCAGACGGCTCTGATAGTGCTGCTGGCCCAGATAGGATGCTTCGTGCCGGCAGAGAGCGCGAGGATAGGTCTGGTGGACAAGATATTCACACGTGTTGGAGCGTCGGACAACATATCGCTGGGCGAGTCGACCTTCATGGTTGAGATGACCGAGGCAGCCAACATCCTCAACAACGTTACTCCGCGCTCGCTGGTGCTCTTCGACGAGCTGGGCCGAGGCACGTCTACATACGACGGAATAAGCATAGCGTGGGCCATTGTGGAGTATCTGCACGAGCATCCCAAGGCTCAGGCGCGCACGCTCTTTGCCACTCACTATCACGAGCTCAACGAGATGGAGAAAAACTTTGCCCGCATAAAGAACTTCAACGTAAGCGTAAGAGAGTCGGGCGGCAAGGTTATCTTCCTACGAAAGCTCGAGCCGGGCGGCTCTGAAAACTCTT
>ERZ779697.48-NODE-48-length-57732-cov-3.81733_pt1 | contig 57732 bp, 46 predicted proteins | sample MGYA00511881_ERZ779697 | MGnify/ENA primary metagenome ERZ779697 (study PRJEB29588, sample SAMEA2148105) | human gut metagenome | biome: human gut; feature: human-associated habitat; material: faeces | place: Denmark | collected 2008/2010 ... | reverse complement strand
CTACAGCCTCAACCTGATGAAGTGTGTCAGCCTCAACGCGTCGGTGTCGCAGCAGCATGAGCAGAACACACTGAGGCTGACATCGGAACAGACAGCCGGAGGCGAGGACAAGATACAGACCGACGAATATTCGGCCAACATATTTGCACGCAACACCAAGGGCGCGCTGAAGGTAAACGCCGGCGCATCGGTGACGGTGGAGCGCAGCAGCATAACCGGCCGACAGAGCGAAAACAGGGTTAAGGTGTACCCGTCGCTTAGTCTGAGCTACGACTTCAGCAACGCCCACAGTCTGTCGCTCAGTCTGTCGAGGACCAAAAACCGCAACGAAACCGCCAAGATGTCCGCGCTGACGCTGATCGACTCGTACAACGAAATGACGGCGGCATCGGCCATAGACACGCCGTTTCAGACCGGCACAAGCCTGTCGCTCAACTATAACAACTACAACACCGCAAGCCAGACCTATCTCACCGTGTATGCCAACATGCAGCGGCAGGACCATGCGCTGACGCCCGTGGTGAGTCAGGAGGGCACAACAAGCACCGTGGCATATGCCTACGGCAGCCATGCCGACAACATATACGCAATGGCAAACCTTGAGAAAAGACTGTCGGCAATACCTCTCAGCATAAAGATTAACCTGACGGCAAACTACGTGGAGTCACCGTCGGTGCTCAACGGCATGGACAACACCTCAACGCTGAAGTCGCTGAAGGCCAAAGCCGTAGTGGCGTCAAACTTCCGCTCTATGTTCAACGGCGAAGTATCATTAGCCTACTCGCGCCGCATCAGCGACATTGCATCATCAAGCATAAAGACCGACATAAGCGGCATTGATGCCGGAGGCAAGCTGTATGTAAAGACAGGCCGTCTGAAGTTTACGGCAAGCATGGCCTACAGCCACAGCAAGACAGACACATACAGATATGACATTTACGACGTCGGACTCAGCGCCGAATACAAGATCAGGCGCCTTACGCTGAAGCTGAGCGCAGAGAATGTGCTGAACCTCGACAGCAACAGCTGGATAAACACGCTTGTAACTCCATATTATTCGGCAATAGAAAGATACAACAGAATGCCCGGCTGCCTGATGGCCGGACTGAAATGGACCTACTGACGCCGCCCTGACTTCACTGCCGGAGATACCGGCCAAAGCAAACAACACAACTTGCCGGGCATACACTGCACGACATCCGGCAAACAAAAAAGACGCATATCATCATGCAAAAGACCACATACGGCAACACGAAAGGTGGCCTTTTGCAATGTAAAAGGTGGCATATCAGGACGCAAAAGGTGGCCTTTCGCAATGCAAAAGATATGCTTTTACAATACAATATGTGCCATCTGATATTATAAAAAGGATATGGTTGTTGTAAAATCATAGTCAGTTGTAATAAACGAGAAAAAGTTTCGTAAAAACTCATCACTCGTCACATTCGGACGTAACGAATTGACAGACAACATGTTAAAGCGTGACGAGTTGAATTTTCAACTCATCACATTCATCATCTGCAGCAAAACATCACAAGACATCCGGCAGGCAACAGGCATAAGAAAATAAATATATTATACAACACAAAACCGGGGATAAAGCGCGTAAACATCAAATAATAAGCCGTTTAACGGGCATTTATTTTGCATTTCGCCCGACTTGCACTATATTTGCACCTGATAATGCAAAACAGAAAATGAAAACAACCAAGATAACAACACTCTGCGCCGCCATAGCCATGATGGCGGCAATGGCAGGATGCACAGGCAACAATATGAAAAAAGAGGCCGAAGGACTGCTCGACAACGCACGCGAACAATTCGGCAAAGGACAATATAAAGAGGCTCTCGCCACGATAGACTCGCTACGCAAGAAATGCCCCGAGGCGATAGACGAGCGCAAAGCCGCACTGCGCCTGTATCAGGAGATAGAGCTGAAGCGCGCACAGCTGAACGTTGAGAGCGCCGACAAGGCTCTGCAGAAGATTGAAGGCGAGTATGAGCAGATGAAGAAAACCGTGGAAGACCTGAAGAGCAAGGGCATAGCCACGGCAGAACAGCTGAAACAGCTGACGCTGACAAGAGTTAAGCGCGACTCGCTGAAAACGGTGTTCGAAGTTGAATGTGCCAAGATAAAATATATAAACAAAAGGATGAAAGAATAATGCCCAAGGCATGCCTTTTTTATTAATTAATATTTTATATTGGCCGTATATCGTGTAAAATTAGTAACTTTGCACCCGAATATTCAGAATATATGTCAAAAGACAATCAGAAAACAGAAGAACAATTCAAGAGCGCCATGGCTGAATGCCGCGCGCTGTTTGCCAAGAAACTTCACGACTACGGTCCGTCGTGGCGCATACTGCGCCCCTCGTCGCTCACCGATCAGCTGTTTATCAAAGCCAAGCGCATACGCAGCCTGGAGATAAAGAAAGAGTCGCTCGTGGGCGAAGGCATACGCCCCGAATTTATGGCGCTCGTCAACTATGGCATCGTGGGCCTGATACAGCTCGAGATGGGATTTGCCGACGAACCGGACATATCGGCCGACGAGGCGCTGGCCATATATGACAAGAAGGCCGACGAGGCGCTGAAGCTGATGATAAGAAAAAATCACGACTACGACGAGGCATGGCGCTCGATGAGAGTGAGCAGCTATACCGACTTTATACTTACAAAGATACAACGCGTAAAGGAAATAGAAGACATCCACGGGGCCACCTTGGTGTCTGAAGGAATAGACGCCAACTACATGGACATAATCAATTATGCCGTGTTCGGGCTGATAAAACTTTCTTAAACATTGACGATGCACGCAAGAAAAGCCATAACGGGAATATTGGTCAACGTCTGCCGCCTTGTAATATCGCTGACGTTTATCTTTTCGGGATATGTCAAGGCTATAGACCCATTAGGCACACAATACAAGCTGCAGGACTATCTCAACGTGGTGCAGCTGGGTCAGTATGTGCCCGACTATATCACGCTTGTCGCATCGGTGCTGCTTGGCGGACTGGAGTTCTGCCTGGGCGTGTTCATTCTTTTTGCCATACACCGCCGCCTCGTTTCGCGACTTGTGCTGCTGTTCATGGCCATAATGACGCCGCTCACGCTGTGGCTCGCCGTTGCCAATCCGATAAAAGACTGCGGATGTTTCGGCGACGCCGTCATACTGACCAACTGGGAGACGTTCTATAAGAACATAGTGCTGCTGGCGGCAGCCATAGTGCTTTGCGTCAAGCCTCTGGGCATGCCCCGCTTTATCAGCCGCTCAAACCAGTGGATTGTGGTAACCTACACCATTATCTTTATCCTCTTTTCGAGCAGCATGTGCCTTTACACCCTGCCTACATTCGACTTCCGCCCCTATCACATAGGCGCCAACATAAAGAAGGGAATGGAGATACCCGAAGGAGCAAAGGGACCTGAGTTTGAGACTACGTTTATTCTTGAGAAAAACGGACAGCGCAAAGAGTTTACGCTCGACAACTATCCCGACTCCACATGGACGTTCATCGACAGCAAGACGGTGCAGATTTCAGAGGGATATGTGCCCCCTATCCACGACTTCTCGATACAGACCACCGACGGAAGCGAAGACATAACCGATAGCGTGCTGAGCCGCCGCGGCTACTCGTTCCTGCTCATATCGCCGCATCTTGAGAAGGCCGACGACACCAACTTCGGCGACATTGACCAGATATACGAATATTGCCAGAACAACAACTATCCGTTCTACGCGCTTACGGCAAGCACCGACGAGGGCATTCAGCACTGGCGCGACATAACGGGAGCCGAATATCAGTTTTATCTGACCGACGAAACCACGCTGAAGACAATAATAAGGAGCAACCCCGGACTGCTGCTTCTGAAAGACGGAGTGGTGATAGGCAAATGGAGCCACAACGACCTGCCGCAGCTAAACGACCAGTCGCCTAAGCTCGAACGCACCGAATACGGCCAGATGCCGCAGAACTCTGTTACGGGCAAGATTTCAAAAATAGTGCTGTGGTACATACTTCCGCTGCTGTTGCTCACCTTTGCCGACCGCACATGGAAGTTTACGAAATGGATAAAAGAGAAAGAACATTCAAACAAAATATACCAACTTTTTAAAAGAAAGAAAAATATGAGAAAGAAAATTGTAGCAGGTAACTGGAAAATGAACATGAACCTGCAGGACGGTATCGCCCTGGCAAAAGAACTTAACGAGACTCTTAACAACAACAAGCCTAACTGCGGCGTAATCATCTGCACACCGTTCATCCACCTGGCAAGCATAGCACAGTTCCTCAATCAGGACGTGATAGCTCTCGGCGCTGAAAACTGCGCAGACAAAGAGAAAGGTGCTTTCACAGGCGAAGTTTCTGCAGAGATGGTAAAGAGCACAGGTGCTCAGTATGTTATTCTCGGCCACTCAGAGCGCCGCGGATACTACGGAGAGACTCCTGAGATACTGAAAGAGAAAGTACAGCTCGCACTGAAGAATGGTCTGAAAGTTATCTTCTGCATCGGCGAAAGCCTTGAGGAGAGAGAAGCAGGCAAGCAGAACGACGTTGTTAAGGCTGAGCTTGAGGGCAGCGTATTCAACCTCACAGCTGAAGAGTTTAAGAACATCGTTATTGCATACGAGCCGATCTGGGCTATCGGTACAGGCAAGACTGCCACAGCAGAGCAGGCTGAAGAGATTCACGCTTACATCCGCAGCATAGTAGCTGAGAAATACGGAAAAGAAGTTGCTGAGGACACATCTATCCTCTACGGCGGAAGCTGCAAGGCAAGCAACGCTCCTGAGCTGTTTGCTAAACCTGACATCGACGGCGGACTCATCGGCGGCGCTTCACTGAAAGCTGCTGACTTCATGGGTATCATCGACGCATGGAAATAATCTGAAACATTAAACGGGATGGAGGGCGGAACAGCCGTAAAGGCATAACCGCCGCCTAATCCCGTTTACTTATTTAACCTTATAAAACTCAATAACCCGAAAATGATGAAACAATTCGCCGTAATATTTTTACTGACATTGGGCTTCAGCATCAACACCGAAGCGCAATCATTTCTCAACGACCTAAGGACAGACAAGTCGGGACAGGGAACCGTGACCGTCAGTCAGAGCAAAGAAATCGACGAATTGGTAAACAACGCCAAGCTGGTAAAGTCGACCCCTGTAACGCAACCCACCCAAAGCACAGGCCACACCGGCACGTCTACAGCTACACGTCGCAACGAAAGCACGAGCCATAACAATGCCGTAGCCGAACACCCCCAGCAACAGCATCACGTTCAGGAAAAGAAAGACACGACAGAAGAACCGCTCAGAGAGCAGCATTCTGCATCAGCCAGCACCGGATCGAGCTATGAAGTGCCGACAATCAACACGGCAAAGAAGGTGATGCGCAACAGCAGAAGAATAACAGGCTACCGCGTTCAGGCTTACGCAGGAGGCAACTCACGCGTTGACCGCCAAAGAGCCGAGAACATAGGCAACGCCATAAAGATGAGGTTTCCCGACCTCCCCGTTTACGTACACTTCTATTCTCCACGCTGGATTTGCCGCGTAGGCAACTTCAGAACGTATCAGGAAGCTAGCAATGTGCTCAAGGAGATAAAGAGCATGGGCTATAAGCAAGCCTGCATTGTAAAAGGAAAAATCACCGTAGGATATTAATATTCACCATACCGGCACCGCACATACGCAACTGCCGGAAAAACAAGACAAGCTGCACGGCATGAACATTGACCATGCCGGCAAACTATTTATTACAAAATAATCCATATAAGATAATGAATCCCGAAACAGAATTCCGTGAAGGTCTTGACGACCTGGCATCACACTATAAAAGTATTATTGAACTTCTCGGCGAAGACTCTTCGCGCGAAGGCCTGCTAAAGACACCTATGCGTGTGGCAAAAGCCATGCAGATACTTACACGCGGCTATACGCAAGACGCCCATAAAGTGCTGCTCGACGCGCTCTTTGAAGAGAAATACAACCAGATGGTGATAGTTAAGGACATTGACTTCTTTTCGCTGTGCGAGCACCACATGCTGCCGTTCTATGGCAAAGTGCACGTGGCATACATACCCAACGGATACATCACCGGCCTGAGCAAGATAGCACGAGTTGTCGACATATTCAGCCACAGACTGCAAGTGCAGGAGAGAATGACCCTGCAGATAAAAGACTGCATACAGGAAACGCTTAAACCGCTCGGCGTAATGGTGGTGGTTGAAGCCAAGCACATGTGCATGCAGATGAGAGGCGTTGAGAAACAAAACTCTATAACAACGACAAGCGACTTCTCGGGAGCATTCAACCAGGCAAAGACGAGAGAAGAATTTATGAACTTGCTCCACAGCGAAGTAAGACATATATAAACGGCTTGAAAATAAACACGGAGTGCATTATCTTAAACTTTTTTAACAATAAGCGGTGCAAGATTTGTGCCGCTAAACTATTTACTGATATAGAATATTCATAAACATTAAAAAACAAAAATTAATTAACATGAAAAATTTATCAAGACTGTTTGCCATTCTGATTTGCTGCACAATGGCAGTTTCATTAACATCATGTCTCGGAACTGACGACGACTCAGGCATTGACGCAGAAACTTACCAAAAATGGCTCTCACAAATGAGCGGCACCTATTATGGCGGAACATCATATCAGACAAAAAACAGAGTTTATTTCATTAACGACACCATAACAGACAAGAACAACAAGAATAAGCTTGACTCTATCACCGGAATAACAGCCTCATATTATAAAGGCGACTCAACAATAGTTGTCAACGGTATTTCAGGAAGAGTGCTTGCTAAGGAGATTAAAGACAACGACGCACTGAAAAAGGCTCTCGAAGAGGCTTATTCACCTACACTGAAAGCAAAATTTGTTATTTACAACATTTTGAATTCAAACATAGCTTATTATCTTGCTTATCCTTATGACATAACATATCCGGAACTTAAATACAACGGCGAAACTCATAAAGTATCGTTTAAACTTTACTCTCCAGCCATTGGTGCATATCAGTACACCGCAAATGCAGAACTTAACGTGATTGATTTTTATGTCCTTGGCGTTTATGTTGACGACAAACTGGCTTACACGATATGCGACAACACAAATAATGAAGACCAGATGAAAAAAGCTTTCCTTGAAGTTGTTGTAGGAAGATAATAACAAAAAGACATAATATTTGGTTCAATTTCATTTTAGTTAAATCCACGGCATTTATCTCAATGCTGTGGATTTATTTTTTATGCCGCTACTTATTTTACGCAGCCCGGCTTTGTGCATAGCCGAAATTTTGTTAACTTTGTAGAGAATTTGTATCCGAAAGCACGACATCACAGAAAGATATTCAACGGAGCAGAAATATAAAATATTTATACTGAAAAACATTATTCAACAAACAACAGAAATTATGAAAGCAATACTAACCCTATTAGTCGCGCTCATCACAACGCTGACTGCATCGGCACAGAATCTTGACGGCAGCTGGACAGGCAAGCTTAACGTTGGACAAGCCACGCTGAACATTGTGTTCAACATAGCCAAAGACAAGGACAACAAGCCTGCTTGCACAATGGACAGTCCTGACCAGAACGTGAAAGGCATACCTGCCGAAATAACCATAACCGACGAAACAAAGGTGAAAATAAGCATACCAGCCATAATGGCTGCCTTTGAAGGCGAGATGAAAGACGGCATACTGAAAGGCACATTCAGTCAAAGCGGTATGTCGTTCCCATTGGAAATGAAGCCCGGAAAGGTTGAGCGCAACAGGCCGCAGACGCCTAAGGAGCCTTATCCGTATAAGACAGAGGAGGTGACATTCACCAATGCTGAAGACAACGCCACCCTGAGCGGCACGCTGACCTACCCCACGGGATATGAAAAGATGAAGAAGGGCACGGTGCCTGTTGTGGTGATGGTTACCGGAAGCGGACAGCAAGACCGCAACGAGGAGATTTTTGAGCACAAGCCTTTTCTCGTAATAGCCGACTTTCTGGCACGCAACGGCATTGCATCGCTGAGATATGACGACCGCGGCATGGGCAAGTCGAAGGGCGACATAGCAAATGCCACCACTGAAAACTTTATGAAAGACGCGCTTGCCGCCGTTGAATATGTGCGCGGAACAAAGGGTTTCGGCAAAATCGGAGTGCTCGGCCACAGCGAAGGAGGGTGCATAGCATTCATGATTGCAGCAACGGGCAAAGCCGATTTCATTGTAAGCATGGCAGGAACAGGCGTCAGGGGCGACAGCATTCTGATGGAACAGAACCTCATACTACTCAAGATGAGCGGTTATACTGACAATATGTGCGCCGGATATGCAAAGGTGCTGCGTGGTGTTTACGACTTCATTATAGACAAAAAGACAACCGATGACGCCAAGGCTGTGGTTAAAGAGATTGCCGCGAAGGCAGGAGCCAACCTGCCCGAATCTGCCACTGACAACATGGCAAAGATTATAGAAATGAACAATCCGTGGCTAAACTATTTCATTGCCTTCGACCCTCGCCCGTCTATATCCAAGACAAAATGCCCCGTAATGGCCATAAACGGCAGCAGCGACACACAGGTTATAGCCTCAACCAACATCGGAAGCATAGAGAAACTGCTGCCTAAGAACAAGAAGAACATGATTAAAACATACAGCGGACTTAATCACCTGTTTCAGCACTGCACAATGGGCACTGTGAACGAATACACAAATATCGAGGAAACCATATCGCCCGAAGTGCTCAACGATATTGCTACGTGGATTAATTCGGTGAAATAACTTACAATGATATACAGACATAAAAAGAGCGACAACTTATGCAGCTTGTCGCTCTTTTTTATGTTTATAACTTCAATATAATACAACGGTCCGTAAATGTCAATTGCATTAATATACCAGATAGCATAAAAAGAAACTGGGCTAACATGCTGAATAATCAACACATTAGCCCAATTTCTTGGTCGGGATGACTGGACTCGAACCAGCGACCTCACGCCCCCCAGACGCGTGCGCTAACCAACTGCGCTACATCCCGTCCTTATTTGCGGGTGCAAAAGTACACACTTATTATGACATCTGCAAACTTTTACGCGTTTTTTTTGCACTTTCAACGTAAATATTTATTAAATACAATCCTTTTAAAGCCTTTTCATGCTCAATAAGGACACATAAATATTGATTAAAGATAATGCTCAAAACCAACCCTTATATATGACTTATAAAGGAAGATATGCACATTTTTACAACGCAAAACCAATAATATCAGCCGCATCATTCTATCCGCAATAATCATAAAACAGTGCATCAGTTGTAAACAAAGTTTAACCATTGAGGCCTTTGCATTAACACAACAGAAATCATTATTCTACAAAGAACTATACGCCGACAATCATTCAAAACACCTAATGACAGCGCAAAATGATGCCGTTTAACGGCAGTTATCCACAGTTTTTCAATTGTTTTCATGCCAAAACATGGTTATCAACGATGCGAAACACGGCTGAATAACATCTAAAACACGGCCTTTTAGCCTGCAAAACGTGGCCTTTCGCAACGCAAAAGGGCATAAAGCACAACTTTTAGAACGGCAAATCATGTAGCAAAAGGCATAACCACCTATGAATCAGCGCATTGCACAAAAGCGTCACTTTTAGCATAATGTTTTGCCAAATGGCCGTCAAAAATGAAAAATCGGCATTATTCGACACTAAGAATTAACAAATAGAGCATTGCATTAACACAAATTTACAATAAAAACATCTCTTAAAAAGCAATGATAAACCCGAACTAAAGCCCGCATACAAAATAAGATTTTTTATTTCTTTTTATTTTGTATTGTGTGCAACATACATTACCTTTGCACTAATAATAACACGCCCGCACGGGCGCATAGGCAGACATGGCCATACAAAACACGACCATGATGCCGAAAGAAACAACAACTTACAGATTTTTCTGACAATGCAATATATTCTTAACGCACCAAAAACTATCAATGCCACAATAGACCTGCCGGCATCGAAGAGCATAAGCAACCGCGCGCTCATAATAAACGCACTGGCAGGAAGCGACATAATGCCCGACAACCTGTCGGACTGCGACGACACAGAAGTGATATTAAGCGCACTGCGCGACATGCCCGAAGTAATTGACATAAAGGCGGCAGGAACAGCCATGCGCTTTATGACGGCATATCTTGCCGTGACACCTGGCACACACATACTGACTGGTACCGACCGCATGAAGCAACGCCCTATTAAACTGCTTGTAGAGGCTCTGCGGTATCTCGGCGCCGACATAAGCTATGAGGACAACGAGGGATATCCTCCATTGCTCATAAAAGGCAAAAAACTTGAAGGCGGAAGCATAGAAATTCGGGGAAACATCAGTTCGCAATATATATCGGCACTGCTGATGATTGCGCCGGTGATGAAGAAAGGACTTGAACTTAAACTGACCGGCGAAATAATCTCACGCCCATACATCGACCTAACTCTCTGCACCATGATAGACTTTGGCGCCGAGGCAGAATGGATAGGCAGCGACACGATAAAAGTGGAACCGAAGCCATACATACCGCGCCACTATTTCATAGAGAACGACTGGAGCGCAGCGTCTTACTGGTATGAGATGATTGCAATCAACGGTAAAGAAGAATCAGAAATTAAGCTCACCGGACTGACCGACGGCTCACGACAGGGCGACTCTGCCGTGAAATATCTCTTCAGCATGCTCGGCGTAAAAACATTCTTTCAGACACGCGAACAAGGAGTGCCAACCACGGTGACGCTGAAACGCATAAGTCTGATTTCAGACAGACTCGACTACGACTTCATCAATCAGCCCGACATGGCTCAGACCTTCGTTGTATGCTGCTGCATGATGAACAGACCGTTCTGCTTCACGGGACTTTCATCGCTCCGCATAAAGGAGACCGACCGCATAGACGCACTGAAGACCGAAATGAGAAAGCTCGGATACGTAATCAGTGAGCCTCATCCCGGCGAACTGTGCTGGGACGGAACACGATGCGAACCAGAAGCAGACGCTGCAATAAGCACATACGAAGACCACCGCATGGCTATGGCCTTCGCTCCTGCTGCCATAAAAATACCTGGACTGAAGATAGACAATCCACAGGTGGTAAGCAAGTCGTATCCACATTTCTGGACTGACCTCAAGAAGGCGGGATTCACCATCGGAGAGGAGGCCGGAGCCTGATATGGGACTGCTCGTTATCTGTCTTGCAGCCATAGCGCTGCTTTACATTCTGCTTAAGGCCGTTCGCCATCGTCTGCCAAAAGCCGAACAGCCTGAAGGCGGCACATCGTGCGCAAACGAATCAGCGTGCGCACAGGCAGGTGCATCTTGCATGCACGACTGCGTGATGGAACAGGCCGTTAAGGAAATAGAATATTTTGACGACGAGGAACTCGACGCATACAAAGGCCGCAAATCCGACTCTTACACAGACGAAGAGGCGGCTCAGTTTGCCGAAGTGCTCTACACCATGCGCCCCGAAGAGGTGAAAGAATGGACGGCAAGCCTCACCCTGAGAGGCATCAACATGCCTGACCAGATAAAAGACGAGGCAATAATGCTGATGGAGGGCTGACTCTTTTATCATGGCAGACAATAAAATCGATCCCGGTAAGTTATATAAACATGGCATGCTCACTTGTGCCGCCACGTTATGAAGACAATTAAGACAAGACATATAATCCCCATTGCCGCCTTGATAGCACTGCTCATCACGGCCGGCTGCTCTACGGAGAAGAACACTGCGCAGAGCCGCTGGTGGCATTCGTTCAACGCGCGCTACAACACTTACTACAACGGCACGCTGGCGTATATCGACGGATCGCTCGAAAAGGAGACCGGCAACAAGGACAACTTCACGGAGATGATACCACTCTACACCGTGGGCAACAAGGCGAGCCGCGACCTCGGCAAGAGCAACTTTGACCGCGCCATAGAGAAAAGCCAGAAGGCAATAAAGCTGCACAGCATAAAGAAGAGACCACAATGGACCAAAAGCCGCAGGAAAACGGAGAAAGACATAGAGTGGCTTAACCGCAAGGAGTATAATCCCTTCTTGTGGAAGGCATGGATGCTGATGGGACGTTCCCAGTTTATGAAAGGCTCGTTCGACGAAGCCGCCTCCACATTTGCCTACATGAGCCGCCTCTACTCCACTCAACCTGCCATATACGGCCGTGCAAGGGCATGGCTCGCAAAATGTTACATCGAGGAAGGCTGGATTTATGATGCCGAAGACGTGATAACGAAAATCAAACGCGACTCGCTCCACTGGCGCGCCGTGAAGGAATGGGACTACACCTACGCCGACTATTATATCCACACCAAGCGCTATGCTGAGGCCATTCCGTATCTGCGTAAAGTCATAAAGCACGAAATGAGGCGCAAGCAGCGCGCACGAGAATGGTATCTTATGGGACAGCTCGAAGCAGCTCTAGGACATAAGGAAAACGCATACAAGGCATATAAGCGCGTGATAAGACTCAACCCGCCATACGAACTTGAATTTAACGCACGCATAGCAATGAGCGAAGTTATGGCAGGCACGCAGTCGAAGAAGATGATACGCCGACTGAAGCGCATGGCGGCGTCGGACAACAACAAGGATTATCTCGACCAGGTTTACTATGCCATCGGAAACATATACATACTGCAGAAAGACACCGCCAACGCTATTGCGGCATACGAGAAAGGAAACAAAAAATCGACACGCAACGGCATAGAAAAGGGTGTGCTGCTGCTTACGCTCGGCAACATATACTGGGACAAGGAAGACTACAGCAACGCGGGCAGATGCTACGGAGAGGCAATAGGACTGCTCGACAAGGAGCGCGACGACTACGAAAGACTGTCAGAACGCTCTAAGGTGCTTGATGAACTTGTGCCGTATACCGACGCAATACATCTGCAAGACTCGTTGCAGACTCTCGCCAAGATGCCTGAGGCAGAAAGAAACAAGGCAATAGACCGTGTGATTGAGGCTCTGAAGAAGAAAGAGAAAGAGGAGCGCGACGCACAGGCTGAACTCAACGCCCAGCAGCAGATGGCACAGCAAGGCGGCATGAACAACATGAACAACGCCAACAACATGATGAACAACACCACCGACAAGTCGGGCAAATGGTATTTCTACAATCCCACTGCGGTGAGCCAGGGTAAGGCTACGTTCCAGAAAATGTGGGGACGGCGTGAGAATGTGGACGACTGGCAGCGCGTCAACAAGACAGTTGTGTCGTTAAACGACAATCCTGCCGAGATGACCGACGAGATGAGAGACTCTATTGCGGCTGCCGAAGCTGCCGCCGACTCGCTCGAAAACGTGATGGACAGCGCGCAGAACAATCCGCACAAACGTGAATATTATCTCAAACAGATACCGTTTACGGAAGAACAGGTGGCCGAAAGCAACAAGATTATTGAAGACGGACTGTTCCATTCGGGCATAATATTCAAGGACAAGCTCGACAACCTGCCGCTGAGCGAAAAGAATCTGCGACGGCTTACCGACAATTATCCCGACTTTGAGAATATGGACGAGGCCTACTATCATCTGTATCTGCTATACTCGCGACGGCAAGACAAGGCACAGGCTAACGTTTATCTTGACAAGTTGAAACAGAATTATCCCGAAAGCCAGTGGACGGTTCTGCTCTCCGACCCGTACTTTGAAGAGAACGCCAAGTTCGGCGAACATATAGAAGACTCGCTCTATGCTGCCACATACAATGCCTTCAAGGCTGGCAGATACAACGAAGTAAGCACCAACACCGCGCTCTCGGCACAACGATTCCCGCTCGGAGCCAACCGCGACAAGTTCATCTTCATAGGCGGACTGAGCAAGCTAAACAGCGGCGACAGCAACGGCTGTCTTACTGACATGGAGGAGGTTGTAAGCAAGTATCCGCAGAGCGGAGTCAGTCCGATGGCCGGAATGATTATCAACGGCGTGAAGGCAGGACGACAGCTGCGCGGAGGAAGATTCGACATAGGCGACGTGTGGGCACACCGTTCTGTGGTGCTTAGCGACAGCGACTCGATAGCCGCACGCAAGTTTGTGGCCGAGCGCAACACCGACTTCACGTTCATGATTGTCTATTCGCCCGATTCGCTCAACGAGAACCAGCTGCTCTTCGAGCTTGCGCGCTTCAACTTCTCTAACTTCCTTGTGCGCAACTTCGACATAGTGATTGACGAACTTAACGGCCTGCACCGCATGAAGGTGAGCGGATTCAGAAACTACGACGAGGCTCTGCAATATGCTCGCCAGCTCTACAAGAACCAGAAGGTGATGAGCATAGCAAGCAAGGGACGCGCCATAATCATAAGCGACAGCAACATTGAGCTGCTCGGAACGCAATACAGCTATAACGATTACGACAAGTTCTACGAACAGCACTTCGTTCCGCTGCGCATAAGCACCGTAAGACTGCTCACCGAGCCGGCCACAATAGAATTTGAGAAACAGCCGGAAAGCGAGGGCGGCAATGCCGACGGACTGTATAACGGCGGTGTCATTGAAGAAGGACTCTTCATCAACGACACACAGCCCGCCACGGGAGGAACCGACAACGGAATATCTATACCTGTTGAACCTGAGAACGCGCCGGCTACAGGCACTCAGAACGACAACACGATAACGATACCTGTTGAGGAAGAAAAGCCGGCAGGCAACGCTGACGACGGCGGCATAGTGATACCCGACACGCAGCAAGGCAACGCCGCAGGAAACAACAACTCACAGCAGAATGCCACTCAGAACGACGGCAACAGTTTTGTGATTGAGCCTGAACAGCAGACAGAACAGCCTGCAACGCAAGACTCGCAGGGATTTGAAATAAACACTGATGTCTACGACACTAATGCCAACGGCAACGACAGGGCTAACCCGACGCCGCAGGACAACAACGATACAGGCATCACCATAAATACTGCCGAACCGCAAAGACAGCCTGAACAGACACAGCCTACAAGGCAGCCCGTACAGACCGAACCCAAGAAAGAGGAGCCGGCCGCCAACAATGATGACGGACTGATATTTGAATTTGGCGACGACTTCAACACAGATAACGGCAACGCAAACGGCAGCAACGGCAACGTTGACAACAACAAGCAGAACGGATACGACCTTGAGGACGAATATTACGACCTCGACGGATTCTGATTTATGTCTGCACCGCCGCCAAACGTCCACGCTAACAGCCCCCGGCTAAGGGCTGTGACAAGCCGAGAGGCACAGGCGGCACAACAAAAAAGAAAGGAGTAACATGAGTAACGGATTATTACTTTGGGTTGACGACGAGATAGAACTGCTCCGCGCGCATATCATTTTTCTTGAGAAGAAAGGATACGAAGTGGTTACTGTAAGCAACGGCACTGACGCTATAGACCAGTGCCGGCAAAAGACTTTCGACCTTATTCTGCTCGACGAGATGATGCCCGGACTGAGCGGACTCGAGACTCTGCAGACCATTAAGGAAATATCGCCCGCCACTCCGGTGGTTATGGTAACCAAGAGCGAGGAGGAGAACATCATGGATCAGGCCATTGGCTCAAAGATTGCCGACTATCTTATCAAGCCGGTAAACCCGAGTCAGATTCTGCTTACGCTCAAAAAGAATATCCACCGCAAGGAGATTGTTACCGAAATAACACAGAGCGGATATCAGCAAAGCTTTCAGGACATTGCCTTGCAGATAAGCGACTGCAAGACATACAGCGACTGGACGAACGTTTACAAGCGGCTTGTACACTGGGAACTGGAGCTGAGCAGCACTGACAGCAGCATGACCGAGATGCTCAATATGCAGAAGGAAGAAGCCAACAACGGCTTTGCAAAATATATAAAAGCCAACTATATGGACTGGGTTGCGCCATCATCCAACAGAGCATCGGCCGCAGGACGTGGCATGCTGCGGCTCAGTCAGACGAAGAATGCGCAAAAAAACACACAGGCCGACAATGCCGACCGCCCGCTGATGAGCAACGATATATTCAAGAAAAAGATATTCCCGCTGCTCGACAACGGCGAGAAAGTGTTTCTCATTGTCATCGACAACTTCCGCTTTGACCAGTGGCGCGTGCTGTCGCAGGAAATAGGCGATATGTTCGACATCGACGAACAGACTTACATAAGCATTCTGCCCACGGCCACACAATATGCGCGCAACGCCATATTCAGCGGTCTTATGCCGGTGCAGATAGCGCAGATGTTCCCCGAACTTTGGGTTGACGAAGACGAGGAAGAGGGCAAAAACCTCAACGAAGAGCCGCTGATAAAGACTCAGCTTGAACGGTTCCGCCGCCACGACACCTTCTCTTATCACAAGGTTAACGACTCGGCAGGCGCAGACAGATTCCTTCAAAAGTTCAATCAGCTTGAGGCAAACGACCTAAACGTTGTAGTAATCAACTTCATCGACATGCTGAGCCATGCCCGCACAGAGTCGAAGATGGTGCGAGAGCTTGCCAACAACGAGTCGGCCTACCGCAGCATAACGCTCAGCTGGTTTCGTCATTCTGTGCTGTCAGACCTATTCAAACTGCTGTCGCAGAGCAACTACACCACTGTGATAACCACCGACCACGGCAGCATAAGGGCGTCAAAGCCTGTTAAGATTATCGGTGACCGCAACACCAACACCAACCTGAGATACAAGTTAGGCAAAAACCTCAACTACAACGCCAAGGAAGTGTTCGTGATAAAGGAGCCGAACAAGGCACAACTGCCCGCCCCCAACCTAAGCACGTCGTATGTGTTTGCCACAGGCAACTCATTCTTCGCCTATCCGAACAACTACAATTACTACGTGTCTTACTACAAAGACACATTCCAGCACGGCGGAATATCTATGGAGGAGATGATTGTGCCGCTGATAACCCTGAAGCCGCGCAAGCGCTGATGCCCGCCGAAGGCTTATCAACCTACAGTCAATAAGGTAAAAAGAATTGAAAACGAAATGTAAAAATACCAATAATATGGAGATAAGAATTGAAAACATTGAAAACATCAAGCATGCGGCAAAGCAGTTTGTTGAGAACATGGGCAACAGCCACGTGTTTGCTTTCTACGGCAAGATGGGAGCCGGCAAGACAACATTCATCAAGGCAATATGCGAGTGTCTCGGAGTAGAAGACGTGATAACCTCGCCTACATTCGCCATCGTAAACGAATATACGTCTGAAACAACCGGCGACACAATTTATCACTTCGACTTCTACCGCATCAAGAAAATTGAGGAAGTTTACGACATGGGCTATGAGGAATATTTCTACAGCAACAGCATCTGCTTCATAGAATGGCCCGAACTGATAGAGGACCTGCTGCCCGAAAACGCCACAAAGGTAACTATCGAGGAGCAGGAAGACGGCAGCCGCGTGGTTAAGTTCTGACAAGATAATCAAAATAAAGCATTTTGCTACATAACGAAATCCGGTGAAAGGCAAACATCATTAATGCCTTTCACCGGATTTAATATATTTCCAACTACACAAAAAATGCTTTTCTATACCTTTCTCATATCCTCAATCTGCTGTATCACGATGTCGTTAGCCCGCTGCATCTTGCGGAGCATCATCAGTCCGAGGATTATTCCTACGACAAGACCTACACACAGACCAACAATCATGCTCCGCGGATTGCCGCCCCTTGCTGTCTCAAAACTAATCATCTCATAGCCGTACCATGCAGCCCATGCCATACCAAGCGGAAAGTTAATCATCAGCAGACGCACACGCTGACGCTTCATCCTTACCAGCTTTTCGCATGTTTTCAGCAAGTCGCCCTCAAGCAGTTCGCTCTCCTTTATTCTGTTAATATAGGCAGAGGACACCAAGCACCAGCTAAACAGCACCACGCTCACTACAAAGAACAGCAACGACAAGCCAAACAGTTCCATGAAAGCATACATAGCTGCAATACACACTATCACCATAACCACATCCAAAACCACCATACGCCTTACCAGCGACATGCGGTCGTTCATAGCCCGTCGCATCAGGCGCTCGTTCAGCATGGTCTGTCCTTCTATCTTGTTTTTCAGTATTGTCATCTGCGCCTTCATTTCCTCAAGTCCGTTGTTGTCTATAATATTCTCCATAACAGAACCCCTTCTTTAATCGTTTGACATTTTTTTGAGCAACTCTCTTATCCTTACCAGCTTAACCGAAACATTCTTTGCCGATATACCCATCACCGCACCAATCTCGTCGTAGCTCAGATTTTCGAGCCAAAGCAGCACAAGAGCCTTGTCGAAAGGTCCGAGGCGGTTGATTCTTTTATACAGCAACTGCACCTGGCGCGTGTCGGCATCGTTGTCTTCAAACAGGTTGATGCTCATCGACAGCGGCACAGTCTTGTGCCTTTTCTTCTTACGGTCAACCGAAATACACGTGTTAAGGCTCACGCGATAGATCCATGTCCTTATGTCGCTCTTGCCCTCAAAGGCCGCAAAACCCTTCCATAGGTTGATGAGCACCTCCTGAAACAGGTCGCTCACCTCGTCGGCATCCTTCGAGAACATATAGCACACAGTGTATATCGTGCTGCGGTTGTCCCGCACAATCTGCGCAAATTGTTTCTCCGTTGTTTCCATTATCTTATCCGAATAATTAAGTTACTTTTAACCGTTAGACGCAGCTCCGGCCGAAAAACTACACAAAACTAACACATTATTTGAATTTATACACAAAAAGGCCAAAGAAACCACACGACGCAACTAATATATCCCCAAAGCAACAATCAAGACATTGTTACAAGAGTATGCTTAAAATATAATCAATTTGCCAACTTTAGAGAAACAAAATTAAATCTGCGTTGCGCGGATATAAAAAAATCAGTAAATTTGTAACAAACTATCAAAAGCACAAAAATATGATAAGCACAAAAAGGTTAATAGCCGTACTTTCGACAATATTTTTAATGCTGACATATACATGCAATATCTCAGGACATCCAAATTTCTATTCAAGATACATAAAGATGCCCTCGGACAAATTACTTCAGATAGGAAACGGATATATCAGCAAAAACGACAAAGCCGACAGCGCTCTGGTATGCTTCTCCATTGTTGCCAACCGCTATTCTGATAACATGGACAGACATGACAAGGAAATGGCAATGAACGGATATCTAGGTCGCTGGTATGTCTATTTCTTTAAATTCTTCAACTACGAAAAATCATTCGAAAGTCTTCTAAGAGCCAAGCACATTGCTGAAGACATAAACAGCGGTCTTGCACATATTGACCTGAACTTCGGCTGTATGTTCCAGACTTTAGCCGAGCAGTGCAAGGACAAGCCGCTTAAAGAAAAAGCTTTGGACTATTATAAAAAAGCATTCAATGAGAGTCTGAAAGAAAACGACTACAACTCATTAAACATGGCTTTCAGCAACATTGTGTTTTTGTCTTTCGACCTTAATAAGCTCCACACAATACGCAACATACTGAAACACTACACTGAAAAAGAACAAAGCGGCAACGACTTTATACGCTCCTATAATATAAATATGTATAAAGGTCTTGACTGTCTGAATTCAAAGAAATACGAAGAGGCTCTCAATATATTTGAACAACAAGAGCAGACAACAAGGCACACAGCAGAATATATGCGATACATATATATTGCACAAATCAACATTGCACGCACACTGGCGGCAATGGATAAATACGAACAGGCTGTCAGCAAACTTAAAGAAGCAGGCGACATAGCCTTTAAATACGATATGAAAGATGCCATTCTTGACATCTACAATCTCCAGGCCCAATACTATTTAAAATGCGGCAACACAAAATTGTCTGATATCTGCCGTAACAAATACTACCAGCTCAAAGACACGCTGCTCAACTATAATCAAGTGGCGAAGGTGAGCCAGATGCAGTTTCTCGACCAGATAAACGAGATGGACAAGCGCATGGCCGAAATTATGCAAAAGCATAAGCAGGAAGAACTGCTCACACGCATTGGCTTTATTGTAACAACCATAATCATGATTCTTGCAATAATGCTTTATTTAAAGAACAAAAATCTTAAACGCAGCAACGAGCATCTATACAACAACACTCTTGAAAGCCTGCAACGCGAGGAAAGGGAAAGGAGCATGCGCATAAGATACGAACAGAGACTTAAAGAAAAAGAAGAAAACAGAACAAAGGAAGAAACTGAAGAACGACCGCGCTACAGAACAAGCGGACTGAGCGAGGAAGACAAGGAGATACTGCTGAACAAAATTATCAACATAATGCAGACATCTGAAGAAATCTACTCTCCCGACTTTAAAGCTGACCGTCTCGTTGAACTTGTCGGCAGCAACAACAGATACGTCTCACAGGTAATCAACGAAAAATTAAACTGCAACTTCACCACCCTGCTTGGCGAATACCGGGTAAAGGAAATATGCAAACGAATGAATAAGGTTGACGAGTATGGCAATCTTACAATCAATGCTATTGCCTCCAGCGTAGGTTTTAGATCTCATTCCGGTTTCTTTTCAATGTTCAAGAAGGTAACCGGACTGTCTCCTGCCCAGTATCAGAAACTTGCACGCGAAAATTATCACAAGAAATAACAGCGCTTTACGGGCTTTTTTATCCCGATTTATAAATCAGGACTTTATCAAGTCCTGATTTTTTTTGCCTTTGACAGTTATCACATATATTTGCAGCAATTCAAGTACACACGTGAGTACAAATATAAACTATGTCTAACATCAAAGCAATAACCACATGAAAAAACTTTCCATCTTTGCTGTCATCACCACACTGATTATATGTGGTATGACAAAAGCCATGGCACAAGAGTCGGCAATGGCCTCAAAGACACTATCGTCGAGACAGATAATGAAAGTAAGACAAAACACCGGTATGGCCAAGTCAGCAACAAGAAACCTGCTCAAGGCCAACGCAGCCGGATATACATACCCCTATTGGGCCACAGCCATGTCTTTCTATAATCCAAAATATGGATATTTCTCATATACAGATCTTTCAGAAACCGACTACTGTATAGAAGTGGCTATTGACGGAGATAAAGCCACGCTCTATAATATTGTGGACAACAGCAATTACGCAAGTTCCGGATGGCAAGGATGCAACCCTGTAACAGGAACATACGATGCCGAGAAACACACTATTACTATTGACACTCCTCCTGTCAACGAGCAAAACACACGTGACGACTATACAGTGCTGGGTGACTTATACAGCGGAAGCGAACCTGTATACGCAGTTTTGGTTGCCGGCGACTTTTCAACTGTTCCCGACGACAAAGGCGACTATCAGCTGTATCAGGAAAAGAAACTGGTCTTTGATGTATCTGAAGACGAAACAGAACTCACACCGAGAACAGGTTTCGGTTCTTATGCTCTGTTTGCCGATGACAACACACACGCCGGTTTCCTCAACTTCTATAAGTCTGCCGTAATAACGAAAATGACCGACGAGCCTAATATTGAAGTCAGCCCTTCTACATTAGACTTGTCTGAAAAGAATCTGTTTACGGGCATACCTTACACACAGGAGATTATGCTGAAAAACAAAGGCTTATCCGACACAAAATACACAATAACGACAAGTACTGATGAATTGTCTGTACAAAGCAAAGAGGAAGTGCCGGGAGGATGCATTTCACTGCTGCCCGTAACACTTACTGCCAAAAACAGCGGTCCATTCAGCGGAACCGTCACATTCACCGATGAAAACGGCAAATCTACAACAATGACCGTCAAGGCCAACATCAACGAAGTTTGTGACTACTCAAGTGTCATAAAGAACGGTGACTTCAAGATATATCCTTACGAAGAGTCAACATCATCAATGATCGTTACAAGCGACATTACAGGTTTCCCAGTATTGGCATCTACCAATGTCGGCGACGACAGCCAGAGCGGCGTAAACATCAGCATCACAGTACCGGAGGGCAAGGTTGCCACATTCTCATGGAAAGGCATGGCCACAGGTATGCATCCTAATCAGGCCATGATTTATCTAAACGGAAGCCCGGTGAACAAATCGCTGGACGGCTCAGAGAAGTCTAACGAGCACGACCTGTCAGACAAGATTATTCTGAAAAGCGGCACATATAACATGACATTCATATACAGCATCATGCTTGACTGGTATACAATGGGCATTGCCGACACAAAGCTCCAGGCCTATTTCTATGACTTCGACCTTACTCTCTATCCTGTACAGGAAAGCGGAACTGATGTTTCAACGAATGAAGTAAACTTTGCAAAGTCTTACTTTGACAACATAGAAAAGACAGACACTGCAGAGATTAAACTATACAACCTCGGCAGCAAGAATCTGGAAATAAATTCAGTTACAGGCGACGGATACTTCTCTTATGTTAACGACATCAAGACCATCGAGCCTTATAAATACGGAACCGTAAAACTTACCTTTACACGTAAAGACGTAGGCGAACACAATGGTGACGTTGTTCTCCACACAAGCGCGGGAGATGTCACAATCCACTGCAACGCCACCACAGAAAAGATAATTTACGACTATTCACCGATAGTTGATAAAGGCGACTTCTCGTTCGACACAAGCATCGAGCATCTTTGGACACTCGAAGGCAGCAGAGCTTGCAGTTCTACATCAGGACTTATAAGCGACAGCACTATCGATTCATGGCTTGAGGTAAGTTTCATTGTACCAGAAGGCAAGACAGGAACACTGACATGGAGCGGCCGCAACAGTTCGGCACCTTTCGGAGCATTCCTTGACGAAATTCTGTTCTCAGACGGAACTGTGATATATTCAGACGGAACCGAAATAACAAAATTTGCAGGCATATCATCTGCCGGATCTGACGAACTCGAAACACCTATGACATTCCAGGCCGGATTACACAGAGTATGCTTCCTCTACACCAAATCGTCACGCGAGCCTGTAGGCGAAGACAGATACGTCCTTTACAATTTTGCACTCGACCTCAGCGACGCGTCTGGCATCAATGCCACAACAAACGGAAAAGTTATATCTAAAAAAGAATATTACTCTGTTACCGGTGAAAAACTGTCTGGTCTGACAAGAGGCATCAACATTGTAAAGAACATTTATGATGACGGAACTACAAGCACAAGCAAAATCATCATTAAATAGAATATGAATTCCTGACAACACAAAATATGCGATAGCTTAAATACATTAAGCAACTAATTAATTGTTGTTACCATTAACCTTGCGAGGCTGTGTCTGAATTAAATTAGACACAGCCTCGTCTAATTAAGGAGGCAGCTCCACGCCATATATTTCCAACATCCATCATACATCCAGATTACACGTTAACCCAAAATCAATGGTCATCAGCATATAATTTTAATTATACCAAAGACTGATGCTTCCGGCTGTCTTATCATTTCCTGTTGCTGTCCGATTATTCTTGACACAGCATGCCATGCCTATGAAAAATCTAACGAAAATCCACTCGATATAAAGCAAAAATCCCGACACATAATACCCGATTTGAATTTAAAGCCGCAAGTTAATACTTCTTATATATTTATTAGCCATTTTTTACTGTCCCGATGCATTTATTATTATCTTTTGTGGTTATATTATAAAAGGACATATTAAAATACGCATCATGAAAGCAATAATAACATTAATGATGTTCGTGGCAGCCACATTTGCTGCCACGGCACAGAGCAACACACAGGACAAAGAACTCAGCAAGAAAGAGAAAAAACTGATGGAGGCACGCATCGACAGCGCGTTAAACGCTGAAGCGATACAGGCCATAAACGACACTGCCTTCACGATAGAAGCCGATCAGGTGATGTTCAAGCGCGGATATACGGCACACGTAACAGCAAGCACCAACTTCGTTGCGGTAAGGGGCGATAACGCCATTGTACAAGTGGCATTCAACGTGCCCGTGGCCGGACTCAACGGCCTTGGCGGAATAACCGTAGAGGGCAGCGTAAGCCGATATGAAGTGAATAAGGACAAGAAAGGCAACGTGTTCGTAAAGATGGGTGTTATGGGCAAAGGCATATCTGCGCAACTGTTCATCTCGCTGTGGAAAGGAGCCAACAAGGCCACGGTTAACATAATGCCAAACTTCAACTCTAACAACCTGACGCTAAACGGCATGATGTGGAAACCTGAACGCAGCAACATTTTTAAAGGCACTACATTCTGACTTTTAACAAACACTTACGGCCTAAATCAGTCACGGCGCAGCACGTAGAAGCACGATGAGGACAGAAAATTCCTCAGATATGGCAACATACGCAACGGCGAAGGCAAGACAAGCGGCCTCAGTCCGAACTTGATTTCATAGTGAGGATTGACGATCCACAGCCGCATGTCGGCCACTGTATAGCCGGTGCGCGCCGCAATACGCCCTAAAGTTTCTACCGTGCAGCGTGTCTGTCTTATTGACATAAGCTCACGCACCACAAAGTTATCTTCGCCAAAAAGTCTGAGTACACGCTCATAAACAAAGCGAGGCAGAAGATGGATAAAAGGCATGCGCGACAGCAAACTGCTGCGGGCAATCTGCTGATGACCGCCGAAAGGCATCTGCCAGGGCGGAAAAGCCACAAACACCACACCATGAGGAGCCAGCATGACGCGGAGTTTTGACAGCAAGGCAGCCTTGTCGGGCACATGCTCCACAACATCGTGCATTATGATAATGTCAAAACTGCGGCCGCAACAGTCATAATTAAGAATGTCGCTACACACAAACTCTGCCGTGGCATTTTCTTCCTTAAAATAAGTCTGCGCCTGTCGTATTCTCAGTTCCGACATATCCACCCCCGTAACATGGCACGCCCTGCGCGCAAAGGGCAGCAGATTACCGCCCTCGCCACATCCTACCTCAAGCACGTTAACACCACGTGTTGCGACAAAATTACTAAGATATGGTATAAAATATTTTTCTGTTGTGGACGCCTCTTCCATGAAATAGCGGCGTCTGTCTAAATGTCTTGCCTGCATATTTTTCTATCTTTTGTTCTCATCATTATGAGTATTCCTGACAGAAAATACTGCATCCGTTTCCCGACTTTCTTCAAAGACAAACGGCAATCCGGCAAAAGTCTAATTACAGGTTTATATTTAAAAGTACTGCAAAAGGTGGCCTTTCGCAATGTAAAAGGCCACCTTTTGATCTCTAATATGCGGCAAACGACAAAGCAAAAGGTATGCTTTTATATTAAAAGAGCATGACACGCCGTACAGGACACATAATTCATTCATATGACTATATGTGACGAATGTGATGAGTTGAAAATCCAACTCGTCACACCGTTATGCATTGTTTGTCAGAGTGTTATACCGGAATGTGATGAGTGACGAGTTTTTAAAAAAAACTTTTATTCAAAGCCGGCAACGCTTAATAACTGATACGGATACCAAAAGGAAAAGATAGCTGCAGAGGCTTATCAGTCCACTGGGTCTCAGCCTTGCTGCCGTTGGGTATATACCACGTTATACGCGGACTGAAGAACAGTTCAAGATGCGGAGCTATCTCATAAGCCACCCCTATGCCTGCATCAACAGACCACTGCAAGCCGGTGAAACCAAGATGCACAGACCTGCTGAACACCATATTTCCGTCAATGTTATAACGCTTATCTGACTTTGAGCTGAACGGAACATCCAAAGCCATGCCGGCAGTGACATAAGCCGACAGAGGGCCGCGCCGCATAAACGTGTAAGTGGCATTTACGGGTATGCCAACATAAAATATACGCTGACGCTCGCTGATGTTTGTTGTATCCGAATTGCCTGTAAGCATATTGGTGGTGTGCCGTGTAACACGGAGTCCCATGTCAAGGCTCCATCTGTCAGACAGGCGACGGTTGAAGTTAAGTCCCAACTGCAAAGGCTTTTCAAAGTTCTTTCGCGTAACAATCTTGCCGCTGTTCATAAGCGCTATGCGCAAGAGTGCGTCGCGCTCTATCGGATCAAGACTTTCGTCAACATCGTAAGTAAGATAATGAACAAGCTGTTCCCATGTTTCAATCTCCATTCTTGTGCCCGAGCCTACGGCATGTTCTATAACCTCGATTATGCGCGGCATTATCACATCCGACGCCCTTTCCATCATCGAACTGAATCCAAGCAGCCATCCGTCCCGGCTTTCTGTTCTGGTGTTAATAAATGAGGTGCCGGCAGGAGAAACATCTGCCATGACATGCGACGGCTCAACTGCTACGGCCGAACCACTTACGACTATTCGGCACAGAGCGTCAACACTTTCGGCAACGGCATCAACACATAAGGTGTCAGCCGGACATAATGGCCCAGGCCCTACGACAAATATGTCTTCACCATAGTTCTGCTGTAATACATGCCTGTTTACAGACAATACTGCACGCACATCTGATTTCGACCCAACGCCACTATTCTCTGAGACATTGCGGTCTGTACTGACTGCCGTTATGTCATCTTCTACCGTATGTCTCAATGGTTGTCTGAGCAATAACGTCACTACTGAAACAGCCACTGCTGCCAGCAACAGAACAAGGCGCGCCCTGTAGGCCATTATCATCTTCTGCAAACTGAGACGCGCCCTGAGCAACTGTGATGACGACGTGCGCGGCCTAATGCCGAGCATACGGGCTATCTCGTCATGCGAAAGGCCATCGAGCACCGACAGACGGAACACATTGCGGTAGCCATCGGGCAGCATGTCTATCATGCGCATAAGCTCATCAAGCGAGATATCGCATCTGCCCGATTCGTCTTCAGCCTCAACCGGCATGTCTTCCACAGATGCTGTCAAAGGCCTGCTTTTTCTGTTATTAACATATTTCACAGCGAGATTGGCTATCACCCTGCTCATCCACGCCTCAAGACGGGCAGGACTGCGCAACGAACCTATGGAAGAAAATATTATGATGAAACCGTCGTGAAGCAAATCTTGAGCTGCGTCTCTGTCTTTAACTATATCTGCACAAATCCTGAACAACTTGTCTGAATAGGTATGATACAGAAGTGCCAGCGCACCCCTGTCACCATCCTTACATCTTCTGACAAGTTCTTCTGTTTCCATATAACAATGCCGGGCATAATCAGTGCCCTTTATATATGATATCAAAAGGACAAAAATACTGCATGGTCTGATTAAAATTTTTCATAAAAACACTAATCATTAAAGACCAACCTGTGCCTGAGTTCGCACAGAAAATGATGCGCCGGGCATCAAAAATATCCATTAAAGACAAATCGCTTAAAGAAATTGCCGATGTATTTGGACTAAACGGATTCTTTGCGGTTGATTCGAGTACAGTTTCACTTGATCTTAAAAAATTCAAGTGGTCAGTTCCTCAGGAAGGATATGATGGAGTCAAGTTTCACACGATGTACGATTTATTAAGAAACGTTCCCCGTATGTGCCTTATCACCGGACATGAAGAACGGGATCAAACATTTATGGAAGACTATCCTTTTGAAAAAAGATGTCTGTATGTATTTGATAAGATGTATTTTAAGACGAAGGGCTTTGCTGCCATCAAACTACATGAGGCTTATTTTGTCACCAGGATGAAACGCAATGTATTGTTTGAGACCATAGACAGCAGGCCTATAAACGGCATAGCAGTTTTGGCAGATCATACTATATTATTTTGCGGAAGGTGGGAAAAGAGCGGATATCCGGAAAAGCTAAGGAGAGTAAGGTATTACAGTGCCGAAAAGAACGAGGTCTTGGACTTTGTCACCAATAATTTTGAACTTGATGCGGAAAGCATCTCACTGCTATACCGATACCGTTGGCAAATAGAACTTTTCTTTAAATGGATAAAGCAGCATCTGCGGATAACATCTTTTTATGGTACGTCTGCAAATGCCATGATGATACAGATATATGTTGCATTTACCACATATTGTATGCTTGCCATGATGGCTGACTCTTTAAAGTATCAAGGGCAACTCTATGAATTTGAAAACATTATGAGTGTGTCGCTTACAGAAAAAATATACCTCCGTGATTTAATTGACAGATATAATAATGACGATAAGAAATCTGGCCAGGATGGAGAACAATTCTTACCATTCAGCTTCTGACATTTTGTTAGTTTGACACATTTGAAAAGAGGAAATTTTAATTGTTAAAATATTCCTTGGGACAGCACTGTACCTGGGGTACGTCCCTACATGACTATGTATTATAAAGACATGCGTATTTAAGTCAACCTATTGCAGTAATAAATAAAGTCAACTTTAATGGTTCTTCCGTAATTTAGTTGAAATAGTCTCTTTGCGTTATATTATAAATGTTATCACCGATAACCATTTGAACAATGACAATTAGAAAGAATCAATTAGTCAAATATAATATCCATATATAAGATTTTTACATTTAAATAATTGAATGTTAGGCGTTTACTCATATTTTTCGCAACTTTATCTTACCACAGAGAAAGTTACAATAATGAGTAAATCACCTAACAAGAGCAAAATTACGAAAAAAAATCTCAATATATAGGTTCATCCGGGATAAACATTGATTTGTCATCTCTATATATGCAAAGCGATCTGGAAATCAGCAGCATTGAATATGAAGAAACTACATATCACTTATATTGTACGTGCAAACTGGATTATGGAATATGCCCATACTGTTGTCATTCCAGTCACCAGGTTCATAGCCGTTATACCAAAACAATAGCTGACATGTCGATCTTGGCCATCCTGTCATAATGCCCTTAGGTGTCAGAAAAATTTTCTGCGACAATCCACATTATTGCAGAAAAAAGACGTTTGCAGAGCAGCCTGGTGATGAAATATTTCGCTATCAAAGAAGGACAAGACGATGCGAGATGGTTGTAACCCCGGCACGGCTTAAGCCAGTCTTCAGAGTCCGCTCAAAAACTTCTCAAATCCATAGGGATAACTATAAGTGGAGATACTGTATTGCGCGACCTGCATCGTATGAAGATACCAGAAAGTAAAGATGTTAGTCATATTGGCATTGATGACTGGGCTTATCGTAAGGGAGTCACTTATGGAAGCATTATTGTAAATCTTGATACCGGACAAGTAATAGACTTATTAGATGACAGAGGAGTTGATAGCTTCCAGGAGTGGCTAGACAACCATGATCAAGCAGGTATTGTCAGCAGAGACCGCTCCACCGATTATTCTTCAACCATCACTGCAACAGGTAGGCATATTGTAGAAGTTGCAGACAGATTCCATCTGAACAAGAATATGTCAGATTGCGTCACGAAGGTCATCGGAAGTCACTATGAAGAGTATCGCAGGCTTGTTCCTCCTGATGAAGTGCAGATTATGGAATGCTCTATCGAAAAAGAAGACAGCCAACAGCCCGACAGTCCAATCAAAGTGAAAAATGACAGTCGTCAGATTATGTTCAATGAAGTCAAAGAACTCCAGAAGAAAAGGGCTAAAAATCAATAGAATAGCAAAGGTATTAGGGATAGCAAGGCAAACCGTCAGGAAATACATATTGTTGGACTCACTGTCTAAAAGAGTTAGCAAGGAACGGAATGAATATTACCTGTATGATGATTATGTCGAGAGTGAATACAAGAAAGGTAAAGCACTTTCAACAATATATAAGGAAATACAGATGATGGGGTTCAGAGGATCTCTGTCTCCATTCTACTACCATTACTGGTATCTCTCTGAAGAACGTAGAGGTTATAAGTCCCAACAGAAGGTGAAGGAGATGTAGAAGAGGGCTGCTAAAGTGATGGCATAAAAAAGGGAACCGCTTGTCCCTATTCTTCAGATAGCCCATATCGTGGAGAAAAGTCTCAGAGCAAGGGCGTTAGATACAAAGGAAGAACACCTTATAAATCAGCTGATGACTTTGTACTGGTTCAAAGGAATTTATACTGCTGCCGGTTTGTTCTATAAGACTATAATGGGTACATATGTAAACGACTTGTTGACTTGATACTTATAGGAACTCCTGCATCAAAGAACTGAAGACATTAGCTTATGAAATTAGTCTTGATATCAAGACTGTACAAAATGCCGTATTATACGACATTTCTAATGGTATCGTTGAAGGGTTCGTAAATAATCTGAAAGTTGTAAAAATGATGATGTATGGGAAGGCCTCCCTAAACCTCCTAAGAAATAAGATGGTGTTTAGTGAACTAGGCTTCAACTAAATTGCGGAAGAACCACCAATTTTAGGAAAGGACATTTTTATATAAAAACCGCATTGTGTGATGAGTCTGCAAATCAACTCATCACATCTTAACATTCTGTAAATCAAATGGTTAAACGCCAATGTGACGAGTGATGAGTTTTTAATAAAATTTTTGTGCATTTATCCTTAACCGGGTAAAAAGCCCTAAATCAGTAATTCGGCAAACAAACCACAATGCGAAAGGCCACCTTTTACAATGCAAAAGGGCACATATCACGCTCTAATATGTGCCCTTTCGCATTGCAATTTGCGGCATATCGCAATGCTTTGAAAAACGTTTTACATAAATGCCTGCGGCATGACTTTCCGGCAATAAAGCCGGTATCAATACCGCAGGACTGCTACCGCATGTATCAGTCGTAAATCGACTTGCGCTCCGTAACGGCATGGGTGACGTTATAAAATGCTTTCTCTATTTTGTCAAACGTCAATTCGGCAGAAGGATTAAATTTGTCGGTCGACATATATTCCACCAGACTGCGGCGCAACTGGCGCGCAACCGGACGGGCATCAATATCGGTGAACAAATCAGAACTGCACATCAGCAGTTTGCCGTTGCCAACCTTTGCCTCAAATACCAAAGCCAAATTACGGTTTTTATAGAAATTGTCTGTCATGCGCACTATAGGCTCTATACCGGCATCAAGACTGTCCAGCACCAGAGTCTTGGCCTTTTTGCACACATCCCACCACTGCCAGTTGCTGTGATTCTCTGTGGGGAAGTCGGCAAGGGCCGGATGCGACGGGTCGCACCATATGCCCATTGTGCCTGCCTGATTAGGAAAATGAACAGGGCTCCAAAACACTTGAACAAACTTGCCTTCAAGTCCGTTGAGGTCATCCGCCGACGGATTAAGCAGCACCTTGCGCCCACGAGCCAGCTGACGACGTGCCTCGCTGAAACTGCGCGTAACAATTATGCCATCTTCAGAAACGTCTTCCTGCTGCGGATACACCCATATATTCCATGAGTTTGAACAACCATCATCACCCAGTTTAACGGTCAGCGTAAGCCTAGAAGCCTTATTCACAGCATTGAGCGGCACAGAAATGCACCCTATACCAATGCCATTTCCCTGAGCAATATCACAACGCGCCAGCTCGCCTCCGGCCACTCTATTGCCGCACTCATCGGTAAGCGCCCACGAAGGCGTAACCCCCTGCAGTGCCGACGGGCCAAAATTGGCAACTTCTATGCTTGCACTGAAAGTCTCCTCATTAGTATATGTGGCCTTGGCAAAGCGTGCAAGGGGAACCACGGGCGAGCAAAAACGGCGAAACTCGTCGGAAGTTATTATCCCCTTGCTGTCCCAAAAGGCATCGAGCAGTCCGACTAGGGCCGTGCCCTGCCCCGGAAAGTCGTGAAGGTCGAGCAGCTGAAATCCGCTGAATCCGGGAGTCTTCAGTGCCCGCTCTATTTCTTCTTTATACAATATGGCTGCAAGATGTCCGCTAGCCATAAGATTTTGGCGGGCCCATGCCAAGCGTCCCTTACGTTCAAGGTCGAGCTTAACGGCTTTAAAGTTTACGGGAACGAGGTCGCCCGTATACTTGTCTATTTCGTCAAGATTAGGAAATACGCTGTACTGCCCTATTTCGTGAGTAACAATAGGCACAGGAAGGCTGTCGACCGATGCAGAATAGTCCTGCTCAAAGTTTACGGGCGACTCGTCGAACACGCCTTGTCCGCGCACCCATCCCTTTTTGGTCCACTGCGAAATCCAATAGTCATCACCCGGCTCAGGCCATACACCATGGCCTTTTTCAAATGTGAATGTAGTTGTAGTGTAAAGATGGCGATGGTCTTCGCTGCGTAAATCAGCCATAAGATTACCAAGCGACTTAAAATCGCTCTGCAGTTCATTGCCCATACTGAAAAAGCAGAAAGACGGATGATTGCCATACTCACTTATTATGCGGCGGCCCTCTGCACTGAGATATTCAAGAGTGGACATCTCGCTGCCGATGGAGAGCGACCACACTGGCAACTCAATCTGAAGGTAAAAGCCCATGCTGTCAGCAACATTAAAGGCTGCTTCGGGCGGACACCAAGAATGGAAACGAAGATGATTGAGTCCGTAGCTTCGTGCCGTATCGAACACTTTATGCCATGAAGCCTCATCAGCAGGAGGATAGCCCAACAGAGGAAATATGCAGCACTCTAGCGTGCCGCGCAGAAACATCCTCCGGCCGTTGATATGCAGCAGGGCATTGTCGCCCGACAGCTTACGCATGCCGAAAGTCTCGCTGACAGTATCACGTGAACCGCCTGCGCTGATTGCTGCCGTAGCCTGATAGAGTGACGGACTGAACTCATCCCACAGCACAGCGTCAGGTATGAGATAGCTGAAGTCGAGCACCGAGCCATTAATCTTGACTTTCATTTCAGGCAGATTCCTGCCCGAAGGGTCTTTAACAGAGAATATCAGTTTGCCGCCATGCAACCTGCCGTTACTGTCAAGGCAGACCTTGACATTTACCTGTCCTTTGTCAACATCAGGCGTAAGCCTCAACTCCTTTATGCTGACATTATCATGAGCAATAAGTTCCATACGTCCCAACATTCCGTTCCAAAGAGTCTGGGTTTCGTTGGTATAGGCATGAGCCAACAGATTTTCAGAAGTATCATATCGCTTGCGGTTATCTACACGCACCACAATAACATTGGTCTGACCCGGCCGCAGCAACGGGCCGACATCAAAACGGTGAGGCGTAGTAAGGCTTTCGCAATAATCGTCTGCCTTTTGTCCGTTAACCCAAACATCCGACCGCCAAAGCACACGCTCAAGTTCAAGCACAACGGGATGATTTTTCCAGTCGGCAGGCACATCTACAGTACGCCGATACCATGCCGGACCAACATAATCAAATTTTCGTTTTAGGTTAAGAAATGTCTGTTTTTCCATCACCGGCTGCTGCGCGCACGGCTTACCATAACCGGCATCACATAGTGTGCCCGGCATGGTTATCATGTCGCCGAACTCATGGTTCTGCCAGTTGCCGGCAATTCCGCGGTCGAGACTGTCGAGAGCCACAGTCCACTGCCCCGACAGGTCTATCCTGCAAGTTTTCTGTGCATGCATAGCAGTATGAAACAGTCCGCCCAACAGGCATAAAATCAGTAATAGTCTGTAAGTTTTCATCTATATAATATTTTGTTTTTAATACAATACCGGTGACACCATGATTAGCAATGGCGCACGTCTGATGTTTTTCGTCAGCAAAATTACGGCAAAACTTCGGATAAAAAAATGCAAAAAGGCAATAAAAAAATGTACAATCTTATTATACGGATTGAACATTGCACACAAGAACTAATAAAAAATCAAACTGAATGACAACATGAAAAATAATTCATGACAGCACCTATATAGCGAACATAAAATACGGGATTTACAATAAAAGACATATAGAAACAAAAAACCGCCGCTGAATCAGCGACGGGTAAACAGCGTTACTGCAAGAGACGCAAGCGTAAGACATGCTCCTACGGTTACAACTCCTGCCCACGAAGCTGTATGCCAGCCCGTTCCGGCAAGAAATGTGCCGAGAGAGCCTCCTGCAAAGTATGTTGTCATGAATATGGTGTTGACACGGTTTGACGCTCCGGGACATACCTCAAACATACTAGCCTGATTGCTGAGCTGTATGCACTGCATGCCGATGTCGATGATTATAACGCCTGCTATTATGCCCGCATAAGTATCACCAAAGAACAGCACAGATGCCCATGCCAACAGCATGAGTAGACAACCGATGAAATTAAAACGGCGCACCCCAACGGTCTTGACATGCTTTCCGACTGACGAGGCGGTGAGCGCGCCGGCTATTCCGCAAAGGCCGAGTAGTCCCACTATATCACTGTCGGCATAAAACGGCGCCTGAGCCATTTTGAACGAAAGACAGGCCCAAAGCGAAAGAAACGAACCGAAAGCCAGTCCGGCTCTTACTGAATAGATGCGCAACGCAGGATAATCACGCACAAGAGAGAAGAGCGAAGCCATAAGCTTTGCGTAAGAGCCCTTGAATGTGGGACGTATGTCCGGCAAAACCTTCATTACGACAAAGGCACAGACAAGCATTAAACCTGAAGCAATGAAATACATTGCACGCCATCCGAGAAAGTCGCCTACCACACCACTGACAACACGCGAAGCAAGTATACCGGTAAGCAGACCCGAAATGACAATACCCACATTGCGTCCTTTATGCTCCGGACGGGAGAACTGTGAAGCTATGGGCACGAATATCTGCGGAATCATTGAGCCGACACCTGTTAGAAACGACGCTGCCCATATAACATATATATTGGCTGAACAGGCTATGACAAGAAGCGAAAACACAAGAACACAGAAGTTGACAAGCACTATGTTCTTACGCCTGCACAAATCTCCAAGAGGGACGATGCAAAGCAGTCCGACGGCATAGCCAACCTGGGTTATCATTGCTATGAGATTGGAACTGAATTCGCTCACGCCAAGGTCATGCCCTATCACGTTAAGCAGAGGCTGATTGTAATAAATGTTGGCAACAGACACACCTGCCACAATGGCAAGTGTCCACAATATTCGGGCGGGAAGTCCGCCGTTCTCTTTAAGCTCTACATTCATTTTTATAATAAAAAAATTAATGCCTGTAACACTATCTTACAGGCATATCATTGACATTAATAATAAAAAGTTAAGCCCTTACTTGCGCATATCGACACCGCTGCGGCGCGTGCGCTTATAGCTGCGGTAGTCGTCTACGGGTATTTCTACGTCCGGCTCTTCCATATCGCCGTCTGCCGGCAGACGGAACTTCATATACTTGATGTTGAGTCCGCGCTCAATCCACTGACTTTCATAATATGTCTGAATTGAAAGTATGCGCATTGTGTCGGCATCAAGTCCTTCGGCATGATAAAGGTCTGTGGTAGAGAACAGCAACGGGAAAGAGTTGCGCTCAACCATATAAGTAGTATAAGTAAAGAGGAAATTGCTGTCTGTCTTGACATGAACGATGCCTCCGTCAACGAGGAAACGGCGATAACGCTCCATGAAATATGTACTTGTAAGGCGCTTACGCACATTCTTCATCTGAGGATCGCTGAACGTGAGCCAAATCTCCTGCACCTCGTCATGACCGAAGAAACGGTCGATAATCTCGATGTTTGTACGAAGGAAAGCCACATTCTTCAGTCCGTCGCTAAGAGCCTGCGTTGCTCCTGTCCACATACGCGCGCCCTTGATGTCGACACCGATAAAATTAACGTCGGGATATAGCTTTGCCAGTTCTACTGTGTATTCGCCCTTGCCGCATCCAAGCTCAAGCACGATAGGGTTGTCATTGTGGAAATACATGTCGCGCCAATGGCCCTTCATGTCAAAAGGTACGTTCTCGACAACCGAATAGGGATATTGAAAAACATTCTCATATTTCGCCATGTCGGCGAACTTAGCCAATTTTCCTTTGCTCATCTTAAGTTAATTCATAATCCATAATTCATAAATCATAATTATTTGTCAATAGACAGACTATTGATAATCAAAAAAATAGCCAATTATGAATTATGAACTACGGATTATGGATTTGTAATTTATAAATTATGAATTAAAATTATTCAATCACCACCTTAGTCCAGTTGTGGATGTCAGGCTCTGTGCCATACTGTATGCCGCGCAGCTTGTTGTAAAGCTTTGTGCTGACAGGTCCCGGTTTGCCGTCCTTGCTTATTACATAGCTCTTCTTGTTCTCAAGGTCGTCAATCTTAGAAATAGGACTGATAACGGCAGCTGTACCGCAGGCTCCAGCCTCCTCGAATGTAGCCAGTTCTTCCTCAGGTATCTGACGGCGCTCAACCTTCATGCCCATATCTTCAGCAAGCTGCATGAGGCTCTTGTTGGTGATACTCGGCAGAATACTGGTAGACTTAGGAGTAACGTATGTGTTGTCTTTTATACCGAAGAAATTGGCAGCACCACACTCGTCCATATATTTCTTTTCCTTTGCGTCGAGATAGAATTCGCAAGCATATCCAAGGTCGTGAGCCATCTTGTTGGCGCGCAGAGAAGCAGCATAGTTGCCGCCTACCTTATAGATACCAGTGCCGAGAGGAGCCGAACGGTCGAACTCACGGATTATAACATAAGGATTAGTTGCAAATCCGCCCTTGAAATAAGGACCTACAGGAGTAACAAATATCATGAAAAGATACTCTGTAGCAGGATGAACACCCACCTGTGCAGACATACCTACAAGCAGCGGACGGATGTAAAGAGTTGCACCACTCTCATAAGTAGGAATATATTCCTGGTTGAGACGTACTACCTTGGTAACCATTTCCTCAAAAAGCTCTGTCGGTACTTCAGGCATAAGGATGCCGCGGCATGTGCTCTGAAGACGTGCAGCATTCTCGTCCATACGGAAGACGCGAACCTTTCCGTCAGGACAACGGTAAGCCTTGAGTCCCTCAAATGCTTCCTGACCGTAGTGAAGACACGTAGCAGCCATGTGCATCTTTATATATTCGTCGGAGCAAACTTCAATCTCGCCCCACTTGCCGTCGCGATAATAGCAACGCACATTATAGTCTGTCGGAATGTAACCGAAAGGCAATTTCGCCCAATCCAGATTTTTCATAATTTTATTATTTTTAAAGTACACAATAAATTTTACGCAATAAAGAAAAGCCGCCGGAATTAACCAAGTGTAAGGTCATCCACCGACTTACCAACGGCAAAAATAATAATAATATTACTAATCAGCAATTTTTATAGCTTAATTTATTAAAAACGTCAGATTTATGCCGCATAACAGCCTTTTCATGGCCGGTCAGTCGTTGCCTTCGTCCTGAAGTATTTTCTTAATATCGCTGTCAGCCCGGCTCAATTTGTCCTTACACATTTTTATAAGTTTCTGGGCTGTCTTCAATTGTTGGCTCAGACTGTCAACATCAAGCTCGTTGTTCTCCATCTTGGCTACAATGTCTTCAAGCTGCCTTACAGCCTCTTCATATTTAATTTCTTTAGGCATATTCTTTTATAATTTGTGTTTTATCTGTTTGTTCTTATTTACGACCATTTGTGTCGCGTGCTTTAGAAGATTCTGACGAACGTACAACCGACACTGCCGAACCACCGGCAAAGCGTGTTTCTATCACGTCGCCTTTATCCAATACAGAAGCATCTGTGACGGCACGGCCGTTATGGAGCGTGATTGAATAACCGCGCCGCAAAAGCAGAGCCGGATCTGATGCTGCCGCGCGCTGCTCCAAAAGTTGCACACGATGACTCTCAACAAGAATACGGCGTGAAGCCAAAGGGGCAAGAGAGGCACCGATGAATTCGAGACGCGAGCGGCGCAAAGCCAGGCATGAAGAAGCTGCTGCACAAAGTCGGCTGTAAAGCGACGACAACGCAGACTGACGTCTGGTTATGAACAGTGATGAGAGTGTAGGTATGTTTACCGAAAGATGTCCAAGACGCATCGACTCATAATCAATACGCCGCCTTACGGCTGATGCTATGCGGTCTTGTGCCGCATTGATACGGTCGAGCACATGCTTCAGATTATCTATAAGAAAAGCCGCAGCCGCTGTAGGAGTCTTCACCCTTGTGTTGGCAACCATATCCAGCACCGACTCGTCGCGCTCATGACCTATACCGGTTATGACAGGAAGAGGAAAGTTGGCAACGTTCTCGGCAAGTGAAAGAGTGTCGAACCCTGAAAGGTCGCTTGTTGCTCCTCCGCCACGTATAATAACAACACAATCAAACAGTTCTGCACATTCGTTGATGCGGTTGAGTGCATCTATAATGCTCTGCTCCACCTGCTCGCCCTGCATGACAGCAGGAAAAAGTTCGACAATAAAGTCGAAACCGTATACGTTGTTGCTCAACTGATTACAAAAGTCGCCATAACCTGCCGCCGTGGCACTTGAAATTACGGCTATACGCTGTGCAAAAAGCGGAATTGAGAGTTCGCGGTTAAGGTCGAAAACGCCCTCAGCCTTGAGTTTTCGTATAATTTCCATCCGCTTGCGTGCCATGTCGCCTAACGTAAAGGTAGGGTCGATGTCGGACACAATCCACGAAAATCCGTAATTCTCATGAAACTGCGCATGCACCTGTAAAAGCGTATTCATGCCGGCATGAATACGCTCGCCGGTAACACGCTCAAAATGAGGACGCACAAGCGCCCATGTGCTGCGCCAGCACTTAGCCGAAGCACGGGCTACAGGCGTACTGCCAAATTCATCCTTCTGCACCAGCTCCATATAGCAATGACCGGCCGACTCGCGCACATCTGCCAACTCAGCCTCAACCCAATAAGCGTCAGGCATGCCAAGTTCAATTACATCCCTGACCATTCTGTTGAGCTCCAGAAGCGATATGGTGTGTATCATTTTGAATGATTTTGCAGTTTTGTAGCGGCATAGGCACGCCAAAAATCAGGAATGCCATAACCATAGATATTGTCGGGTGTTGAATAATTGTCAGCACAGCGTCTTACTATATCAATAATCTCAAGTGCTGTCTTGTCGCGCAAAGCCTGCCAAAGACAAGCCACCATACCCGACACTATAGGAGCAGAAAAAGACGTTCCCATATCTTTTATTATTGTACCACGACCGGTAATCACTGAAGCAGGACTGCCCAAAGCCATAATGTCGGGCTTGACACGGTCGTCGGCAGTAGGTCCTATGCTGCTGAACGAAGCATTACGACGGTTAGGACTAACCGCACCGACAGTCAAAATATCGTCGGCATCAGCAGGCACATTTATTTTTTTCCAAGATGACATTCCGTCGTTTCCGGCACTGTTGACAAGAATCATTCCCTTTGACGCCAACATTGATGCCGTGGCAGAAATAAAGGATGTATGACCGTCAAGCTGTGAATATTTATAATTATACGAACTGTCATCAAAATCATGAAAGCCAAGAGAACTACTGATGATATCAACTCCTACGCTGTCGGCAAACTCAGCGGCTTCAGCCCAATAGTCTTCCTCAGCCGGACTCTCTGTCAATTCATCCTCACATCTCAACAGCCAATAAGAAGCATCCGGAGCTGTGCCAACAAACACATAAGGCTCTCTGACGGCCATGACAGACAATACTTTTGTGCCGTGCTCCATTTCCTTGAACACGCTTTTTGACTTTGGAACCACAAAATCAGCCCACCCGACAATGTTGACATTCTGCATACACGGAATAAGGTCGGCATTCATAAATCCGGCGTCAAGTATGGCTATGGTGATACCTTTACCCGTAAAGCCATGATTATGCATGCGCACACCGCCAATCATCTCAACCTGTTCGCGCGTAACGCCATAATAGCTCTGCGCCACAGTGTCCCAGCGGTTGAAATCAGTGTGATACTTCATCCTTGGTGAAACAGAATTGATTGAATCGGGAGATGTCCATACTAGAGATATACTTTTCACGCATGACAGCGAAGAAAGTCTTTTGACAAGTTCGGGAATTTTACTGCGCACAAGCAGTGTGTTGTTCCATTTGCTATGCCCGACAACTTTAACGTCTTCAGAATTAATGGCTGTAATATAAGCAGGGTTTATCGGAAGATCAGTAGAATCGACAGACAAATGCTGGCGTGTCCGTCGGGCTATAGACTTTGACGACAAAAATTCTTCGGGATGGTCAAGAGTATATGGTGTGCCGTTTTTATCAGTAAGCGCCACACGATACATGTAAGTTTTACCGCCAGGATATTTTATTTTCTTCACCCTGTCCGTGCCAAAAGCAAACGAAATTACGGCAAACGCTGAAAGCATGAAAATAAGTATATATTTTTTCATATTCCACATTTTCAATGAATATGCAAAGTTAGCTCTTTTAAGCGTAAACGCAAAAACTATAGAGTTTTATTTTCATGTTTTTGAGCTATACACTGAAAAGTAAACAATACTTAAGTACAAAGATGTAAATATAGCATCAAAAACGACAAAAACATAACGAAGGAACAAATAAAAACTGCTTTTTACAACATTTTACTTTGTAATTAAGCCAACAAGCAGTAACTTTGCACATAATAAGATTGGTATTACGCTATGGATAATAAACAAGCAACACTGGAACTGGGTACAAAACCGGTAGGCAAACTGCTCATGCAGTATGCCCTTCCTGCCATCATAGCGATGACGGCAGCTTCGCTTTATAACATGATCGACAGTATTTTCATCGGTCAGGGTGTAGGCCCGCTGGCAATTTCAGGACTGGCCATCACATTTCCTCTAATGAACCTTTCAGCTGCATTTGGAGCAGCCGTTGGAATAGGTTCTTCAACGTGTATATCCGTAAAACTTGGACAAAAAGACTATCGTAAAGCAGAACTCATCTTCGGCAACAGTATTGTGCTGAACATCATTGTCGGAATTCTGTTTGGAGGGATATCACTGATATTTCTAGACCCGATACTTTACTTCTTCGGCGCTAGTGAAAACACAATACCTTATGCCCGTGAATACATGTTTGTAGTGTTGGCAGGAAACGTATTTTCACAGACATTCTTCGGCATGAATGCAGTATTGCGTGCTGTGGGCAAGCCCCGCCACGCCATGTTTGCCACAATGTCGTCAGTTGTGCTCAACACCATTCTTGCTCCGATATTCATATGGCCAATGAATCTTGGTATTCAAGGAGCGGCATACGCAACAGTCATTTCACAGATGGTTTCACTGGCATGGCAGCTGTGGCTGTTCCGCAACCCTAAAGAGATTGTCCACTTTAAGAAAGGAATATATAAACTCAGAAGCAACATCCTGAAAAATATTGCCGGCATCGGCATGTCACCATTTGCCATGAACGTGTGCGCCTGTATCGTAGTGATATTCATCAACACGAGTCTTTACAAATATGGAGGCGACATGGCAGTTGGCGCATATGGAATTGCAAACAAAGTAGCCTTCGTATTTATCATGGTAACCATGGGACTTAACCAAGGAATGCTTCCAATCGCAGGATATAATTATGGCGCCCAAAAATTCGACAGACTTATAAGAGTGCTCAAATGTGCCATAATTGCAGGAACAGCCATAACAACAACCGGATTTCTGATTGTACACATATTCCCGTATCAGTGCGCACGCCTGTTTACAACCGACCCTGAACTGATAGAAAAAGCCATGAGGGCCATAAAGATAAACATGCTTGCCTTCCCGTTTGTTGGATGCCAGATGGTAATAACAAACTTTTTCCAAAGTATCGGCAAAGCCAAGATAAGCATATTTCTGTCATTGTCAAGACAGATGCTGTTTCTGTTGCCGCTACTAATAATATTACCACGAATCTTCAAACTTGATGGTGTGTGGATGTCACTGCCGACAGCAGACACTATAGCCTTTATCATGGCTATAATCATGATGATGAAATATATGAGAAAATTCAAAAAACAACATAATGCCTTAGCTTATGGAAACAAAGAAGAAAATAATAATTAGCGTAGGAAGACAACTCGGAAGCGGCGGACTCATTATCGCAAAAAAACTTGCTGACGAATTCGGATGCAAATTTTATGACCGCGAGCTGCTGAACCTTGCTGCCAAGGAAAGTGGATTCAGTGAGAAGTTTTTCGAACAGAATGACGAGAAAAAAGGATTCTTCAAATCGTTGTTCCATATGCATGTTCCATATATATCCGACAATTGCTTCTATAACAACAAGCTGTCCCAGGAGAGCCTTTTCCAATTCCAAAGCGATGCAATACGCAAAGCTGCAGAAGCTCACTCATGCGTATTTGTAGGAAGGTGTGCCGACTATGTTCTGCGCGATTTCAATGATATGGTCAGCGTCTTTATCACAGCAAATCTTGACGAACGCATAAAACGTATATGCAAACGTCACAACTGCAACGAAGAAGAAGCAAAAAAGATTATTGAAAGCAAAGAAGACAGCCGCTCGTCATACTACAACTACTATACAGGTAAAACATGGGGACACAGCACATCTTACGACTTGTGTATAAACTCAAGTTTGCTTGGCATCGACGGAACTGTCGACTTTCTGAAAGAATTTATTATTAAGAGTCTTGACCTGAAATAACATTCGTATCACGTGCTGACGGCAAATAACAACAATAATAATAAGCCATAAATTAATGAAACGCATAGGAATCATTAGCGACACACACGCATATTGGGACGACAAATATCTGAAATATTTCGAACCCTGCGATGAGATATGGCACGCAGGCGACATAGGCTCACTTGAAGTAGCACAAAAGTTGGCCGAATTTCGCACGTTGAGAGCTGTCTACGGCAACTGTGACGGAGGCGACCTCAGAAGAATGTTCAGAGAAACATTACGTTGGAAATGTGAAGACACCGAAGTGCTTATGAAGCATATCGGCGGCTATCCCGGAAACTACGACTCCAGCATCAGAGCTTCTATATATGCCATGCCGCCACAACTTTTTATCAGCGGACATTCGCACATTCTTAAAGTGAAATACGACAAAACGCTCAACCTGCTGCACATAAATCCGGGCGCAGCCGGACTGCAGGGATGGCACAAAGACCGCACTCTCGTAAGGCTCACGATAGACGGAAGCACATTTAAGGATCTTGAAGTTGTAACATTATCTGACCCAAGAAAATGCGACGGACACAATTTTTAGATAAAAACCGAGTTATCTTAAATAAAGAGCATTAACAATAAAAATCAATAATATGAAAACCTATCTTGTTACCGGAGCTGCCGGATTTATCGGCTCAAACTTTATTAAGTATCTTCTTTATAAAAAATACAAGGAAGAAGACATTAAGATAATAGTGCTCGACCTGTTGACCTACGCTGGCAACTACGGCACAATAAAAGACGATGTCGACGGCAAGAGATGCATATTCGTTCATGGCGACATACGCGACAGAGAGCTGGCCGACAAACTGTTTTCAGAAAACGACATCGACTATGTAGTAAACTTTGCAGCCGAAAGCCATGTTGACCGCAGTATTGAGAATCCTCAGCTGTTCCTTGAGACCAACATTCTCGGCACTCAAAACCTGCTCGATGCAGCAAGAAGAGCATGGGTAACAGGAAAGGACGAAACAGGATATCCTCTATGGAAAGAGGGAAAACGTTTCCATCAGGTAAGCACCGACGAAGTTTACGGCTCACTTGGCAAAGAAGGATACTTCACCGAGACCACTCCGCTCTGTCCTCATAGCCCTTACAGTGCATCAAAGACAAGTGCCGACATGTTTGTCATGGCATATCATGACACTTATCACATGCCCGTAACTATAACAAGGTGCTCTAACAACTATGGGCCATATCACTTCCCTGAGAAACTTATACCGCTGATAATCAACAATATTCTCGAAGGAAAACAGCTGCCAGTGTACGGAAAAGGAGACAACGTTAGAGACTGGCTCTACGTTGAAGACCACTGTAAAGCCATCGACCTTGTGGTAAGAGAAGGTAAGGAAGGCGAAGTGTATAACGTGGGAGGACACAATGAGATGACAAACATCGACATCGTAAAACTCACGATAAAGACCATACACGACATGATGGCTGAGGACAAAGGACTGCGCAAGATACTGAAAAAACAGGTGAAAGACGCAAACGGAGAGATTGCAATAGACTGGATTAACGACAGCTTAATCACTTTTGTGAAAGACCGACTGGGGCATGACCAGCGCTATGCAATAGATCCGACAAAGATAAAGAATGAACTTGGCTGGTATCCCGAAACTAAATTTGCCGACGGAATAGTAAAGACAATAAAATGGAACCTTGAAAACCAAGACTGGGTTAAAGAAGTTACAAGCGGCGATTACCAAAAATATTATGAACAAATGTATTCAAACAGATAATACAGAAGACAATGTCAGGAAATGAATTGAAAAACATTCGTTTCCTGACGTTTGCAATATAAAAATTTATATCTACGACGATTCAAAACTTACATTAAAATGGACGCATTGTCACAAGAGCTTCAAGATTTTCTTATACGACTCGGAAAGGAGCCTAACTGCGTGAGTGAGAAAATAGAGCATTACGTTAAACATATAATGCATCTTATTTATGCTGACGACGAAACCATGCTTCAGCAGTACTATGGCCTGTTCGGCAACGATGTAAAACCGATCGAGGACATAGCCAAAGAACACAGCGTAAGCACCGAAACCATGAGAAAAATCATTGAAGCCAATGTAAGAAGAATGGCCGTATCGCCTGAATGGCAAATGGTGAAACAACTAATTAAGTAGTAATAATGAAGAAAATACTGTTATTAGGCTCAGGAGAACTGGGCAAGGAATTTGTTATCGCGGCAAAACGTGCCGGACAATATGTAATCGCATGCGACCGCTATGCTAATGCTCCTGCAATGCAGGTGGCTGACGAATGCGAAGTGTTCAGCATGCTTGACGGCGATGCACTCGATAAAGTGGTAAAAAAACATCAGCCTGACATCATCGTCCCTGAGATAGAGGCTATACGTACAGAAAGACTTTTCGACTTTGAAAAAGAAGGGATACAAGTCGTTCCGAGTGCACGTGCCGTTAACTTTACGATGAACCGTAAGGCAATACGAGACCTTGCAGCTAAGGAACTTGGACTAAAAACAGCTAAATATTTCTACGCAAAGACACTTGACGAGCTGAAAGAACATTCTAAAGAGATTGGTTTCCCATGCGTAATCAAACCTTTGATGTCATCTTCAGGCCACGGACAGAGCGTTGTCAAATCTGCAGATGAACTTGAGGCAGCCTTCAATGCCGCAATGGAAGGCAGTCGCGGAGACGTAAAAGAAATAATTATCGAGGAATTTATTCACTTTGACAGTGAGTTCACACTACTCACAGTTACTCAGAAAAACGGTCAGACACTGTTCTGTCCTCCTATTGGACACGTACAGAAAAATGGTGACTACCGTGAAAGCTGGCAACCGTTTGCGCTCAGCGAAGCCGACCTGAAAGAAGCACAGCACATGGCAGAAGCCGTTACAAGTGAACTAACAGGTGCCGGAATATGGGGCGTAGAGTTCTTCTTAAGTCATGACAAAGGCGTGATATTCTCAGAATTGTCACCACGTCCGCACGACACCGGTATGGTTACGCTCGGACACACTCTTAACTTAAACGAGTTTGAGCTGCACTTCCGTGCCGTAATGGGCTTGCCAATACCTGCCATACATCTTGAACATGCAGGCGCAAGCGCTGTTGTACTTGCAAAAGAAGAAGCTCATCACGAACCAGAATACAATATGCTGGATGTACTGAAAGAGGACTACACACGCCTGCGTATCTTCGGAAAACAAGAGCAACATGTAAACAGACGTATGGGCGTAGTACTGTGCTATGGTGACACAGACGCAGACACAACGGCGCTGAGAGACAAGGCAAAACGTCTTGCAGCAACCGTAATAAAATAGCAGAGGCTTAGAAAAAGGATGATAGAGACATTACAAGGCTGCAGAATAATATTCATATTTCTGATATTCATGTCGCATTTTACATGGACTAATACAGAAGAATTTTGTTTTGGAGGTGATTGTGGTGTCTCTTTCTTCTTTATGCTCAGCGGTTTTGTATTGTGCCACGCTCACGGAAAAGAGGTAACAGAAAACAGGTTTAATCAGAAGAAATTTTTATTTAGGCAACTATCCAAGATTTATCCACTTCATATTGCAACTTTGCTGGCTACAATATTAATAGGGGTAAAAGCCGGAATTCTTCCCGACATAGGCAATCTTGCATTAAACATTACGTTGCTCCAAAGTTGGATACCTAAGCCTGAAACCCACTTTGCCTTCAATGGCGTATCATGGTTTCTATCCGACATAATGTTCTTTTATCTAATGTTTCCGCTACTTGTCAGGTGCATAACAAAAGCTACGATACTGAATCTTTCATATGGAATTGCAGCCGTTGCATCAGCATACGCATGTATTCAGGTTATAATACCAGAACAACAGGTAAACAGTTTGCTGTATGTTTCGCCCATACTGAGAATTATCGACTTTGCAATCGGCATAATTTTGTACAGATTATACGTATCTGATTTTACAAGAACAGTTATTAGGAAGATGAAATCATACGGCAAATTTCGATCCGGAATTATCGGATGCGCCGTAATAATAATGATGATAGGAATATACGCCGTATATCAGATAACTCCGCAAAGATGGCGCTGCACAAGTCTGTTTTGGCTGCCCATGCCGATATTTATTTATGTCATGGCTGTTTCAAACGAGACAGGAGGGCTAATTGCTGATATACTCAAAAGCAAGACCGTATTATGGCTGAGCAGGCTGACAATGGAAATATTCATGATACACAAGATTGTCATCGACATTGTGAAAAACATACTGATGAAAATCGGTATTGACGTTGGATACACATTGACATGCCTGATTTGCGTAGCCATAACAATTGGAGCAGCCTATATGACAGAAAGATATTTTGTAAGATATACGAGCCTTTACCTAAAAAGAAAATATTTAAGCTATGAACAAAATAATTGACCTTCCAAAAATAATCGACCCAAGAGGCAACCTTACTGTAACAGAAGGTGAAAACCACATTCCGTTCAGCATCAAACGCACTTACTGGGTATATGACGTACCGGCAGGAGAAAGCCGCGGCGGACATGCACACAAAGAGTGCAAAGAGTTCTTGGTTGCCATAAGCGGCAGTTTCAGCGTTACACTCGACAATGGAAAAGAAAAGAAGACGTTTCTTCTTAACCATCCATATCAGGGACTTTTAATCGATGTAAACATCTGGCGTACACTCGACGACTTCTCATCGGGAGCAGTCTGCCTTGTGCTTGCTTCTGAAAGGTTTGAGGAAGAAGACTATATACGCGACTATAACGACTATCTGGAGTATGTCAAAAACAATCCTCAGGAACTGTAATATGTAAGCTAAAAAAGTAAAGATGAACAGAATTGTAAAATACTCTGACTTAACCAAAAACACCACAAGATATTCAGCTGAAATAGAAGAGGCTGTCAGAAGAGTTGTCAACAGCGGCTGGTATCTGCGCGGAAAAGAGACAGAACGATTTGAAAAAGACTTTGCTGCATATATAGGCACAACGCACTGTGTAGGATGCGGCAACGGACTCGATGCGCTTACGCTTATCCTGAGGGCATATGTAGAGATGGGCGTGATGACGGAAGGAGACGAGGTTATTGTTCCTGCCAACACATACATTGCGTCGATACTCGCCGTTACGGAAAACAAACTGGTGCCGGTGTTGGTAGAGCCTGACATAGAAACGCTTCAGATAAACGACAGACTGATCGAACAGGCCATAACCGAACGCACAAAGGCTATAATGATTGTGCATCTTTACGGACGCTGCGCATACACCGATAAGATTGGCGAACTGTGCAGAAAATATAACCTGAAACTTATTGAAGACAACGCACAGGGCCACGGATGTAGCTATAATGGCATACATACAGGAGCATTGGGGGATGCCGCCGGACACAGTTTCTATCCCACAAAGAACCTCGGTGCATTGGGAGATGCAGGCGCTGTAACGACAAACGACAGCGAACTTGCCGGCATGATACGCTCGTTAGGAAATTACGGCTCTGCCAAGAAATATGTATTTGACCACATTGGACGCAACAGCCGTATTGACGAAATACAGGCAGCCGTGCTTGATGTCAAGCTGAAATATCTTGACGAAGACAACCAAATGAGAAGAAACAAGGCGCTGCGCTACATACAGAAAATTGATAATAAAAGTATCAAGGTGCCGTCGGAAAACTATTGGAAAAACAGTGTTTTCCACATTTTCCCCATTCTTTGTGAAAAGCGCGACGAACTGAAGACACATCTAAGCGACCATGGCGTGCAGACAGAAGTACACTACCCCATTGCCCCACACAAACAAAAATGCTATGAGGCATGGGCTTCTTTGTCGCTGCCTGTAACGGAACAGATACACAGACAGGAATTGAGTCTGCCTATGAGTCCTGCGCTCGATGATAACGACCAGGACTATGTAATAGAACTTCTCAATAACTTTTAAGTCTACTCAACGAATGCAATTATACGAAGTTACAGCCGAGGAATACGGACAAGCGGGATTTTTTGCACACGTCTACAACAAGTCTGAGTTTTCAGAACTCAACAAAGGCAAGACCAACGGCATTCATTACCTGCTGATCAAGGACAACAAGACAAGATTCTCCATCGTTCTTGGCGAGAAAAACGGTTGCCTTTACAGCCCGTTCTCTGCTCCATACGGCGGGTTAAACATGAAGACACCACAACGCATAGCCTATATGGACGAAGCTGTGGCATTGCTGAAAGATTGGGGCAAAGGCCTTGGGATGAAAATAAAAATCACGCTCCAGCCGTCGGTCTACGACCATACACAACTTTCAAAATGGTCAAATGTCATGTTCAGAAACGGTCGTCTTACAAACATAGACCTCAACTATCATTTCGATCTTTCGAGATTTCCGCATTACGAAGACTTCATCGACCGCAGCGCACGCAAGAACCTGCACAAGGCTATGAATGAAGACTTCATTATAACTCACCTCGACAGTAACAGCAATGCAGACGTTGAACGAGCCTATAGCGTGATAAGCATCAACCGCAAAGAACACGGCTATCCGCTCAGAATGAGCCTTCAGAATGTTACTGACACCGTGAAAATAATAGACGCCGACTTCTTCGTAGTATCTCATAACGGCATTGATGTTGCCGCGGCACAGGTATTTAAAGTTACAGATGGTGTGGCACAGGTAATCTATTGGGGCGACATAAAAGAATATTCCAATCTCAGAACAATGAACTTCCTGTCATACAAAGTCTTTGAATATTACCACAACAAAGGATTCAGAATACTCGACATAGGGCCATCAACAGAAGACGGAATACCAAACAACGGCCTTTGCGACTTCAAAGAAGGAATCGGATGCTCCGTTACACAAAAGATGTTCTTCGAACTCTGACGTAACAGATAATATAAAGAATAAAAAATTTAAGCCCAAACCGGCTATTATGTTACATCTTCTAAAAGATTAACTGCCGGTTTGGGCTTAATTTATGTATTGTAGTCAACTGAACTTTAGTCTGTAAGAATTACGGTTACGCCGCGCGCAGCCTGCGCTCCCATTACAAGAGCCTGAGCAATATCGGCAGTCTTTGACGGACCAGATATGAACGAACCATAGCCATAGTCAGTAAACTGTATGCGGGCGTAAGCCTCGTGCATGTTGCTGACGATGTTCTTGCGGCTCAGCAATATTACAAGATACTCTGAGATAAAGCATATAGCCTTCTCCTTCATTGTCTGCGGAATCCATATACATCCGTTCTCAGCCACGCCAATTTCTCCCCTTACAATGCCTACATCAGTGCCGTTGAGGTCTTGAGCCTTTTCAACAGTGTCTGGGTTACGGTCAGCAATAGTTATTTCAGGCAGATTGCTCGCAAACACCTTAGCATCGGGATACAGCCCCTTGATAATACTATTTACGTCGTCGCCGTCAGACAACTCAACAACATGGCTGCCAACATTCTCGCTCATGTCAACAAACTGCACCAGCGGATTGCTGTATTCAACACCCTTCAGTTTGCTGAAATCGGGCATGTCATATTGCCCGGTAACCTTCATGTTACGTCTGTATTTTGACAATATTTCTTCTTTCGTACTCATTTCACTTCTCCTTTCTTCCACATAGTCTGGAACGATTCATGAGGGAATACAGGCATCTCATGTCCTACACCCCATCCATTAAGTTTGTTATACATCAGCAATCGCGGCAGATGATTTACCAGCGGTGCAAATTTGAGTGAAGTATTGTAAAGTGAAGGATGACCGAAAAGATATTCCATACCTTCAGACATTGTCTTCTTCATAGGATCAGCCTTACCTAAAGAGTCAAGATTCTGACGCCATCTGTAAATCTGCTCTGACAGATTAACCTTCACAGGGCACACGTTGTCGCACGAACAGCAGAGTGAACATGCACTTACGTTGTCAGAGTATTTGGTTGAATCCTTCAACATTCCGAGGTTGATTCCGATAGGACCCGGAATGAAATATGTGTATGAATAGCCTCCGCTGCGGCGGTAAACCGGACAGGTGTTCATACATGAACCGCAACGTATACACTTCAGAGTTTCCCAATGTTCGGTGTTTGCAATGATGTCGCTACGTCCGTTATCAACCAATATTATGTGCATCTCAGCTCCCGGACGTGCCTTGCGGAAGTGTGACGTGAAGGCTGTTGTAGGCTGACCTGTAGCCGCACGACACAGCAGGCGCTGGAATACGGCCAATGAGCGGTAATCGGGAATAACCTTCTCAAGACCCATCGCAGCTATGTGAAGCTTAGGCACTGATGTTGACATGTCAGCATTACCCTCATTAGTGCATACAACGATGTCGCCAGTAGCAGCCACACCAAAGTTGGCACCTGTCATGCCTGCATCAGCAGTCATAAACTCATTGCGCAGACTCATACGGGCCTGATAAGTAAGATATGTAGGGTCATAGTTGCCCTTCTCGCTTCCAAGCACACGCTCAAACAGATGTCCTACTTCTTCCTGGGTGATATGTATAGCCGGCACAACGATGTGACTCGGCTTCTGTTTCATAAGCTGAAGAATGCGCTCGCCAAGGTCTGTTTCAACGACATCAATGCCGTGCTGCTCCAAGAACGGGTTCATCTCGCACTCCTCTGTCAGCATTGACTTGCTCTTAACAAGTTTTTTGACATTGTGCGAATTAAGTATTTCAAGAACGATATTGTTAAATTCAGCCGCATCTTTAGCCCAATGCACTTTCACGCCGTTCTTCTCGGCATTTTCAGTAAACTGCTCAAGATATTTGTCAAGATGCGTAACAGTGTGGCGCTTTATGGCACTTGCCGTCTCGCGCAGCTGTTCCCATTCCTCCAGTCCCATGGCCATGCTGTCGCGTTTGTCGCGCAGTGACCAGAATGTGGCGTCATGCCACTTTGCATTCTCTCCGTTCTTCAAGAACATCTGTGCTGCTTTTCTGTGTAATGTGCTCATAGTCCTGCCGCTAAAATTTGTACGATGTGAATAAACTTTATGTCCTTCTTCTGTCGCTTGGCCACGCCCTGCAGGTGCATAAGGCATGAACTGTCGGGACCTGTTATATATTCTGCTCCAGTAGCCATGTGACGCTCAAGTTTGTCGATACCCATCTGTGTCGAGACTTCCGGCTCCTCAACCGAGAACATTCCTCCGAATCCGCAGCACTCGTCCACACGTTCCGGCTCACACACAGTTACGCCCTCAACAAGTGAAAGCAGATCCTTAAGCTTTGAATATTTCGGAATATGGCGCTCGCTGGGCGATGAAAGTCCAAGTTCACGCACTCCATGGCAAGAATTGTGAAGGCTTACCTTATGATGAAATTTACCCGGAAGCGATTTTACCTTAAGAACATCATGCAGAAACTCGCAGATATCCATTATCTTGTCGGATGTTTCACAAAAATGCTTTCCTTGTAGCAATCTCGGATAATTCAGCTTTACAAAAGCCGCACAACTGGCCGACGGAGCCACTACATAATCAAAACCCTTGAAGATGTCCTCAAAATGCTCAGCCAAGGGCACTGCTTTGCTCTCAAAGCCTGCGTTGGCCATAGGCTGACCACAACAAGTCTGCTTTAGCGGATACGTTACATCTACATTCAGATGCTTAAGCAGCTTATAGGATGCTACAGCCACTTCAGGATACAACGCATCAACATAGCAAGGAATAAAAAGTCCTATTTTCATATCTATTATATAAATTTTTCAGCACGCGGCGACTACTAAACGGCATGCAGGGGCCTCACCACGCAAATAACGCAGCCGCCATACGATTTGGCCAAAATATTTCAGTCGTTGTGTGGAGGCCCGTTTAGCCACCGCAAAGGTAATAATTTTAAAGTGAATAACAAGCAACTTTCAACAACAAACTGTATCAGGAATAGTGCAAAGACACCGCCTTTTAAGGCACAATACATCAGACTGCAAAACAGACATTGCAGACAAGGCATTATATCAGGCATAATGACACATCAGGTAAATAACAAATTACCGATACTTTTATACTGACGGAACACTAATTCCATTGTCTTTCACTAAATCGTACCTTTGCGGATAAAGAACATCAACCTTTTGACACGCCAAGTACAGTTGGCCAAAAGCATACTGACAGTCAGACAGTTACAAGTTTACATCATGTTAAATAAAAACATGTCCGAACTTGATTCAGAAACATTCAAAATCAAGTAAATAACATCATTTTTAAAGTTTATCCGGAGCAATTTTATATATAATAGGTGGAAAGTTTTTTATAAACAATGCTTAAAAGTCTACGATGTATGAATCAATTTTATTAATTTTGCAGACCTGTTTAACATCAAACATATAAAAACAGAAACATTATGACACCTAAAGAGATACGCAACGAGAAACTCGCTGCAAAGATAATCAAGAACCTTAAACGCCGTAATTTTGAAGCATGCTACTGCGCCACTTCAGCAGAGGCAATCAAAGCTGTGTCGGCAATGATTCCCGACGGAAGCAGTGTTACATGGGGCGGCTCAATGACAATAAGAGACATGGGGCTTACAAAGGCACTTCATGAAAGAGACCTGAAGATTTTTGACCGCGACGAGGCAAAGACGCGTGACGAGGCACAACAGATTTACCATGAAGCCTTTTCGTGCGACTATTATCTGTCTAGCGTCAATGCCATCAGTGAAGACGGCGTGATAGTCAACATCGACGGCAACGGCAACCGCGTGGCAGCCATAACCTTCGGACCTAAGCACGTTATATTTGTCGTAGGCCTCAACAAAGTGGCACAGGACGTGCAGAGCGCGTTGGCAAGGGCACGCTCAACGGCAAGCCCGATTAACGCGGCACGATTTGACATAAAGACACCGTGCCAGATAGACGGTATATGCCATAACTGCAACTCACCCGAAAGCATCTGCAACTATATCCACTTTATGCGCAATTCGCATCCTGCTGGACGCCACACGGTGGTGCTTGTCGGAGAAGATCTGGGCTACTGATTTCCACCGACGGCAGGACTGCTCTGACCGTCGGCCGAAACGGCATCACTATAACATCTCACATAAAACAAAATTTACATTATATAAAAGCATAATATATGATTGTCTGCATTGCAGAAAAGCCAAGCGTAGCAAAAGACATAGCAAGAATATTGGGCGCGACAAAATCGTGCGACGGATTCATGGAGGGCAACGGTTATCAGGTTACATGGACTTTTGGACATCTATGCACCCTAAAAGAGCCCGATGACTATACTCCTTATTGGAAAAGATGGAGTCTGAGTGCTTTGCCTATGATTCCCAAGCGATTTGGCATTAAGCTAATAGATGACGAAGGCATTCGCAAACAATTTTCTGTTATAGAAAAGCTTATGCAGGCTGCAGACAGCATAATCAACTGCGGAGATGCCGGACAGGAAGGTGAACTGATACAAAGATGGGTGATGCAGAAGGCTCAAGCCAAATGCCCAGTGAGACGTCTGTGGATATCTTCTATGACAGACGAAGCCATAAAAGAGGGCTTTCAGACGCTGAAAGACCAGAACGAATATCAGCCTCTTTACCTTGCCGGACTGAGCCGTGCCATCGGCGACTGGATTCTCGGCATGAACGCAACAAGGCTCTATACGCTGAAATACGGACAGAACAGACAGGTGCTGTCAATAGGACGAGTGCAGACGCCTACCCTTGCACTGATAGTAAACCGACAGAAAGAGATAGACAACTTTGAGCCGGAGCCTTACTGGGTGCTGTCAACGATATACCGCGAAACACTGTTCACTGCCACATCGGGCAAGTTTACGAGCAAGGAAGAAGGCGAAAAATCGTTCGACAAGATTGCAGGCAAACCATTCATCGTAACCGACGTGCAGAAAAAGGCCGGCAAAGAAGCCCCACCACATCTCTATGACCTTACATCACTGCAGGTTGACTGCAACAAGAAATTCTCAATGAGCGCCGAACTGACGCTCAACACCATACAGTCGCTCTACGAAAAGAAGCTTACCACTTATCCTCGTGTCGACACTCAGTATCTAAGCGACGACATTTATCCAAAGTGTCCCGCCACGCTCAAAGGCTTAAAAGGATATGAAACATTCACTCTTCCGCTTGCAAACGTAAAGCTCCCGAAGAGCAAAAAGGTGTTCGATTCATCCAAAGTTACCGACCACCATGCCATCATACCAACAGGTGTGCCGGCATCTAACCTCACCGATTTGGAGCGCAATGTCTACGACCTTATTGCACGCCGTTTCATAAGTGTGTTCTATCCCGACTGCAAATTCTCAACAACCACGGTTATGGGCAAGGTTGAGGATGTTGACTTTAAGGTGAGCGGCAAGCAGATACTTGATCCGGGATGGCGCGTGCTTTATGACAAGGACGCACAAAATGCCGACAACGACAATGCGAAGAATACAGACGAAGAACGTACTCTGCCGGCATTTACCAAAGGAGAGTCGGGTGAGCACACGCCTACCTTGACCGAAAAGTGGACCACTCCGCCAAAATATTACACCGAAGCCACACTGCTTAGGGCAATGGAAACAGCTGGTAAGTTTGTAGAGGACGAGGAACTGCGGGCAGCACTGAAGGAGAACGGAATAGGCCGCCCGTCATCGAGAGCAAACATCATTGAGACATTGTTCAAGAGACGCTACATAAAGCGCGAGCGAAAAAACATCGTTGCCACCCCCACCGGCATCGAACTTATAGGCACCATAAAGGAAGAACTGCTAAAGAGTTGTGAGCTTACGGGTATATGGGAGAAGAAACTGCGCGACATTGAACATAAAAAATATGATGCCGGACAGTTTATCAACGAACTGAAAGAGCAGATTACGACAATAGTCAACGACGTTCTGGCCGACAACAGCAACCGCCACGTAACGATAATGAGCGACGAGGACATGAAGAAAAAGTCGCAGAAGAAGGCGTCGAAACCAAGGAAAAAGCCTGAAAGCAAAACTATAAAAACTGCAGAAAAGCGACCTGAGGTTACGGCAAGCAACGCAAAAGCCCAAGCGGGTCAGCCTGCGCCTGCCACCACTCAGCTTGCTGCCGACGACTCTATTGTAGGTTCAGCATGCCCGATATGCGGACAAGGACACATAATAAAGGGCAAAACAGCATACGGATGCAGCCGCTGGAAAGAGGGATGCACATTCAGACTGCCTTTTAAACAATAAATCAGGCCTTTTTGTGTTATTATATAAACAACAAAGATTTATATACCCGGAATACGGTTTTATATATAATAACTAAGGTTTTGTGATGAAAGGAAAACTCTACACACTCATAATAATCTGTGCCACGGTGCTTATTACAGCATCGTGCGGTGCAGACCACTTCATGAAAAAGGGCGAGAAATATCTTGCCCTTGGTGAATATTATGACGCCGCTGCCGAATTTAAGACGGCATATAACAAGACATCGCCCAAGGATAAAGACAAGAGAGGCGAACGTGCCCTCAAACTTGCCGGATGCTACGACCGCATAAACTCAACACAAAAAGCCATAGCCGCATACCGAAACGCCATAAGATACAACAAGGCCGACATAAACACGCATCTTGCCTTTGCACGCATACTGATGAAGAACGGCAGCTATAAAGAAGCCGCCAAGGAATTTCAGATGGTGCTCGACTCGCTTCCGGACAATGAACTGGCAAAAAGCGGACTGCTTTCGGCACAGACTGCACAGGAAGAAAAGAATGCCGGCTCGAGATATATAGTAAAGAAGATGGACGTGTTCAATTCGCGCCGTGCCGACTATTCTCCCATGCTCTTCGGCGATGAATACGACCAACTGTATTTCACTTCTACAAGAAACGAGGCCGAAGGCGACGAACTGAGCGGCATAACCGGCACCAAGGCCGGCGACATATTTGTGTCGCAAAAAGACGACAAAGGCAAATGGGGCAAGCCCGAAGCTATTGTTTCGGGACTGAACACCGAGTTTGACGAGGGCGCATGCTGCTTTACGCCCGACCAAAGTCAGATGTATCTCACTCAATGCACCACCGATCCCAACTATCCAAGATACGCAACCATAGTAACATCCAACCGCTCTGATGCCGCATGGAGCAAGGCATCGCCATTGGAAGTAACGCGCGACACACTCTCGAGCTATGCCCATCCCGCAGTATCACCCGACGGACAATGGCTCTATTTCACATCAGACATGCCGGGCGGCAAAGGAGGATGCGACATCTGGAGAGTAAGAATAACGACTAACGGACTTGGAGGTGTTGAAAATCTCGGCGAGCCTATTAATACTCCGGGCAACGAGATGTTTCCTACATTCAGGCCAAACGGCGACCTGTATTTCTCGTCCGACGGACACAAAGGACTCGGCGGACTCGACATCTACATAGCAAAGGTTGACAAGAACACAAAGAAATTTGTGCTTGAACATCCGGGATACCCGCTAAACTCGCAGGGCGACGACTTCGGCATGACGTTTGAAGGTCCTCACAACCGGGGCTATTTCTCGTCAAACAGAGGCGACGGCAGAGGCTGGGACCACATTTACAGCTTTGAGAAACCTGAAATAATACAGACCGTGAAGGGCTGGGTTTACGAAATGGACGGCTACGAACTGCCCGACGCACTGGTGTATATGGTGGGCAGCGACGGCACAAACCTGAAGCTGAGCGTTAAGGGTGACGGCTCTTTCACGCAGGTTATCAATCCCAATGTCGACTATATGATGCTTGCCACATGCAAGGGTTTCCTCAACCATAAGGAGGAACTGAGGGTGAAGCCCGTTACCGAATCGGAGGAATATGTACTTCAGTTTCCGCTCGCATCCATACGTGTGCCGGTGCTGATAGACAACATCTTCTACGACTTTGACAAGTATTCGCTGCGCCATGAATCGACAAAAGCGCTCGACGAACTGATAAAACTGCTGAACGAGAATCCCAACGTAACAATAGAGCTTAGCGCGCACTGCGACTATAAGGGAAGCGCAGAATACAACAAGACGCTGTCGCAGAAAAGAGCCGAGGCCGTGGTTAACTATCTCATTCAGCACGGAATAGCCAAAGACAGACTGTCGCCTGTGGGCTACGGAAAGGAGAAACCGAAGACCATACGCAAGAAACTCACGGAAAAATATCCGTGGCTGAAGGAGGGCGACGTGCTGACCGAAGAGTTTATAAAGAAGCTCGACAAGGATAAACAGGAAATATGCAACCAGCTGAACCGCCGCACAGAGTTCATAGTGCTAAGAACAACTTACGGAATGTTCGACGAAAAAGGTAACCTGAAAAATCCGCCAAAGGCAAAAGAGCCTGAATATAACGGCTCGGGCGACGACGGCTTCGTTATTGACATGGAATAACAACAATCCCCGGAACAGCACTTTAAGTTCCGGGGATTGTTGTTTTTATTTAGTCGCCCCTTAAAAATATTATTATCTACTGTTATTCAGTAATTTAATCAATAAAAGTCTTTGATAAATCTGCAAGTTTTCTTATCTTTGGGTTAAGAAACTTGC
>ERZ779697.37-NODE-37-length-63090-cov-6.45351_pt1 | contig 63090 bp, 59 predicted proteins | sample MGYA00511881_ERZ779697 | MGnify/ENA primary metagenome ERZ779697 (study PRJEB29588, sample SAMEA2148105) | human gut metagenome | biome: human gut; feature: human-associated habitat; material: faeces | place: Denmark | collected 2008/2010 ... | reverse complement strand
TGTGTGCTCTTGCCTGTTCCGCTTCTGCCCATAAACAGATATGCCATACCGTCACGAAACACTGCTGAAGCATGTATCGACACTGCTGCATGAGAAAGTATAGCCTGCGCATAAGCCACGCGGATCAAAGACGTCAAAGCATTTCCGGCATTATGGTTATCCCACCGGACGCAGACTTCAACTGAAGAAAAGTCTGAAGTGGCATACATGCCGTGCCGGCTTCCTTTGTCAAATATATCAATATAATATCCGTCAGCCAGTCTGTACAATACCAGATGCCCCATGTCATTGTCGCTCTCCTCTATCAGCTCACCGTCGTCTGCATGCGGCATACGGTCGGAAGATACGGCTGAAAGTTTTAAGAGCAGTTTCTCACCATTGCAGTCTGATACGGCGAAAGGACGGAACGACGGAAGAAGTTTTTCAATATTACACGTACTTGGCAGACTGACCGATATGTAGAAGTCTGCCACACGAAAATAGTAAGTGGTAGCCATCAGAATTGCCCCTTTAACAGTTGAATGAAATACCAGAAAGTTTCTTTAGGCGCGTAGTATGAAGCAAAGCGCATGTTACGCATAAACGACTGCAATGTGTCAAGCTTACGTCTGAACACATTAGCATCAGGAGCTATTGACGGATCATGCTGTCCGAAATTGCCGCCACGCCACACTATATTTGCCAAAGGAACAGCCGTAGGGGCCTTGTCTTTATATGGAAGATACTCAATAGGAAGACCGAGATAATCAACCATAAAAGCATGCAACAAAGAGGTCCATCGCTCTAAGCCCAGTTTTTTGCATACCGTTCTCATTTCTTCCGCATCTATCTCTCCATGCAGCTTATAGCAGGTGCGCGCCATGTCGCACATCTGTCTGAGTCCGATTCCACGGCTTATGGTATGTTTCAGTATATGCAGATTTTGCAACAGGACATCAAGAAATGGCGACGGTACTGTTATACAGACAGAAGACTCTGCCGACAACATTACATAACGATAACCTTTGTCTATTTCATGCTTATCGACAACACTCTGCAAAAAAGGATTGTACAAGTCAAACAGATGACGGTGATACTCAATGTCAAAGCCCTGCCACTTGAAACAGATGCTTTTATCCGCCTGACGGGCGAATTTTATGTGGAGCTTACGCAAAGAGCTTAAAGCAATGTGCCATGCTATTCGATTGTTGAAATACAGATCGATGTCGCCGCATTCTCTTTGCAGCGGGCTTTCATAACATGTGGCTATCCCCTGCCCTTTCTGCAGCACCGGACTCAGGCCTTTTTCACGGTAGATATTATACAGTTGCTCTATTACGCCGTTCATCTTAATGTTTCTGCGCTCAACGGCGTCTGACTCGGCCGCCCATTTTATCAGGAGAGCCTGCGGCGGAAACTTGTCTTCGGGCAAAAGCGACAGACCATGAAAGGCCAAGGCAGTAACGGTGTGCTGACGTGAGAGGCGGTAAACACCGTTCCACTCAACATCTGACAGACAGAATGCCGAAACGTCTTCAGACATCTGTCCCCACAAGCCCGCCCTTACGAGCAGCAGCAATGCGTTGCGCAATTTCTCCACGTTAGTGTCTTTCTTTTCTATTTTCATTCAGATATTCAAATCATTGCAACAGGCCAAACTCTTTCCATTCGGCAATCTGTCGTTCAATGTCATTAGCAGCCACTTCTTTATCTATATCGAAATTTTCGCATAAATAATCTGACAGCATGTCAGGAGTGGCTCCGCCTTTCTCCACCTGCTGCCATAACAGGGCAGCTGTGCGGTTAAGGCTGTATACATCGCTCATATTTACATTTTCGCCAGAAACATCAACAATCATATACTGACTGCCGATTTTTCTGAGTTTAAGTCCCTGCTTAGGGCTCAATATCATTTTATCCATTTATATGTTATGTCGTATGTTTTAAAATTTCTTTCCGGATACTATCGACGACACCGTAAGAACAATTATCTTAAAGTCGAGCCACAACGAACGCTCGCGCAGATATTTAAGATCCATCCTCAGGCGCTCAAGCATCTTTTCCATAGTATCGGTGTATCCGTTATAGAGTGTTGCCGGAGAGAATAGTCCCGGCTTTATCTGGTAGAGAAGCTCATAATCAGGATTAATGGCTGTTATCTTGTCGACAAAAAACTTACGTTCAGGTCGCGGACCGACAAAGCTCATTTCTCCTTTAAGAACATTCCAGAACTGCGGAAGTTCATCGAGATGATGCTCACGTATAAATTTTCCAACTTTAGTCAACCGCATGTCGTCTTTCTGACACAATGCAGGTTTGCCGTCCGACTCAGATTTCACCACCATCGAGCGAAACTTATACAAGGTGAACGGCTTGCCGCCCTGCCCTATACGTTCTTGTTTAAAAATAGCCGGACCTCCATCCTCATGCTTTATCATAATATAAATCACTATAAAAGCTGGCGAGGTAACTATCAACGCCACAAAACTGCCGATTACATCAAAAAAACGTTTAAGCATACGCGCAATAATAGTCATCTTATTACGCTTACAATGATTGTCTTCACTCATGTTTATTTCTATTATTGTTTAGTTTCATTTATCATTTTATTGTATATATCCAGACATCTGGCTATCATTTCGTCTTTTGTAAACAGATGCTTGTATCTGTTAAGCGCTCCTTCAGAATATTTATCATAAGCCGATTTGCTTTCCACCACAGTTTCTATTGCCTTTGACAGTTCGTAGGCGCTGCCAGGCGAGACATTGATGCCCGACTGCTCGTGAGCATTGACCCAGGACACTCCCGAATGAGGAATGTTTGTAGCTATCACTGGCTTACCGCACGACATGGCTTCGATCTGTACTATGCCAAAAGCCTCAGTTTTCTGAACACTACTGAGGCAGAACACATCGCAGGCGCCATAATAAGAAGGAAGATCCTCGTCGCTGACACGGCCGAGCAGCTCGACCTTTCCCTGAAGCTGCATATCGTTAATTTCGTTCTGCAACTCGTCGCGCAGCGCACCTGTGCCGCCGATAAGTATCATGTAGTTGTCCTTAAGATATTTAGCCGCGGCAACGAGAAAGGCATAACCCTTGTAAGTTACGAGTCTTCCTAAAGAGAAAATGATTTTCTTGCCTTTATACTTATTCTTTATGGCCTTTACTCTTGCGGGATCAGGGGCCATCGGGTCGACGCCAATCGGCAGACATATTGTCTTTTGCTGCACGTTACGTAAGAACGGCGACTCCGACAGATATACAGGCGACGTGCCTACAATTACGTCGGCACGCTTAAGCAACCATTTTTGCAGAGGCATATACAACTTGAGCAACATCCGCTGTTTCTGGATGTCGCTGTGCCAATGGAGCACCACCTTTCCTTTATAGCCCGACAGGAGCAAAGCCAGACAGGCCATAGGGTCAGGATGGTGTACATGGATGATGTCATACTGTCCCTGCACTTTCCTTAACGCAAAGATCATCGCGGGAGAAATCATAGTCGCTGCAACCTTGATTAATGTGTGGCTGCAGAAAATCTTTGCATGATCATTCACAGAAACGATTCTACTCGCGCCATGAGTGGCTGCACACATCATATCGCAGTCGACGCCGCGATCTGACATACCGGTCATCAGGTCGTATGCCACTTTCTCCACTCCGCCGCTTATCGGGTAGAACTTACCTAATTGTAATACTTTTAAATTTTTATTAATCATATAAGTTTTTCTCTCGGCAAAAATCAAAACACAGATTAAATCATCTGTGTTTATTAATTGAAGTTCAGTTAATCAGTTAATTTGATTGGCAAAAATCATTCATCACAACAAATCTTGATGATGAACAATAACCTCAGGATAATTACGGCGTATATATCCGCCCAGGCTATTATAAGTAAGTCCAAGACGTTTTGAAATCGACTTAAGACTCTCGGGTGTTGTTTCATACAACTTCATTGCCTCTGAATATTTTTCAACACTTCTGCTATACACCTTTTTTCCTGCGGTTGATAGTATCATTCCCTGATTCTCTAACAAACCTGACTCATGTTTACTAAGATAATCACGGAACACTTCTACATGTAATCCGAATTCGGAAGCCACCTTCGACACGGGGCGGGGATGTTTTCTCAGGCTTTCTATTGCGTCGGCATATTTTGCCGCCACACTCTTAAGGCGTTTCTTTGCCTTGCGCAAGTCAGTGTTTTCATCAACATCTCCTGTAATGCCTAGATGTTCAAGAACAAGGTCTTTATGCCATTTATGCAGATAAGAACGCAGCCCTTCAGCAGAAACGCCTGTACGGTTGGCTATATCCTTCATTGTCATTGCCGTGTTCTTATACAAGTCTAAGGCTTCGGCATATTTCCGCTCTGTAGTCTGCGAGGGCTTGTATGTACGGCCGTTGCCTGTCATCTTTCCAAAGGTCTTTGTAGCTTCTGAATTTTTACGTTCCTTACGTTTTTCCTTAAGTATATCACTGTGATAAAACCTCATGTGCTGGCTGAATCCGCTGAGAGAGACATTACACCGTTCTGATATTTCAGACATGGTCATATCCGTATTTTTATACATCTCCACAGCCTCCGCATACTGTTTTATGCATTTGTTACGTGCTCCATGAACTATGCGGTCGTTTATGCCGAGCCTTTTGCGCACCTGGTCACGCCATACCAGCGTGTCATGATAATGTATGCGCATAAAATTCGTCAATGCCGTTGCGCCTACGCCATATTTGCGCGCTATTTGTGAAATGTTCAGATCAATAAAAGCCAGCGAATCGCAGGCTGCCACCGCATCTTTATATTTTGTATGGGCATTTATATTTTGTTTTCCTGCTTCAAGAATCTTTACCGACTGCAAACTTTCATCGTTTACAGAAATTCTGTTGCGACGTAAAACCAGTTCTCGCCAATAACGCCTTAAATAACTGCCTAAGCCTCCAACAGACACATTACATTCTTCAGCTATTTTCTTTAACGATTTGTCTGTCTCTTCATAAAGCTTTACTGCCTTTTCATACTTTAAGTGCAATGCCTGCCGGCGTAAGACTACAGATTGCTCTCGCTTTGTTAATAAATTACATTCTGCCTGATATTTTTCACGGGTACTCATAAATTAATTATTTTAGTCCCAAGAGGTCATAAGCAGTTTGCCATTTAGATTTACACATCAGAGAGTCCGTTTGTCCTTTAAGCCAAAAGATTATAAAACTAAGGATAAAACAGCTGGACAAACAGACTCCTGATAATGACTAAGACAAATAAAAATCAATTAATGAAAAAAATAATTTGTTAAGATTAATGACCCTTTTGGGAGATTAAGTTTTCATCAATTCATCATAGAGACTGAAATAGTCTGCGTAGCGTTCTTCTTTCTTGAAGTGTTGAAGAGCGTATTGCCGGCACGATGCACGGTAATTGTCTTTTCCGCGCTGCCGCACGGCACGCGCCGCGTCGAGCAGTCCTCTAACGTCTCCCTGTTCAACAACATAGCCTGTACTGTCTGTCACGGCCTCAACGCTGCCCCCCGTGCGATAGGTTATCACGGGCGTGCCGCAAGATATAGCCTCCAGGTTCACGGTAGGATAATTATCCTGCCACGTAGGATTTATGAAGGCATCAGCCACTGAATACAGTTCGGCAAGTTGATTTACATTCTCAGTTCTGGATATTCCTATTATATTGTTCGGAAGTTTCTTTCTTTCTTCATTCTTTATTCCGACCAGCACTATCGTCTCGTCGTTGTTAAGCATACGGCTGAGCTGCACAAAATCGTCAAAACCCTTCTCGCGGCTCCATATACTTGCCACGCCCAGAAGTATGTGCTTGCCCTTCAGTCCGTATTTCTCTATCACATCATTCTCGTTGCATATCTTAAACACGTCGGTGTTTATGCCGTTGTGAATCACTCTAAAATTATATCCGCCAAGAAACGACTTTGACATCTCGCTCCTTATCCATTCCGACACAGGCACAATCACCAGCTTGTCCTTCGGCATTGAGGTGAAGGCGGTTTTCTTGTCCTCAAAGTTCCGCCTGCTTCTGTCAACGATAAAGCTTGCGGGGAATTCTCTCTGCTGCGGACAACCGCCGCAGCCTGTCTGCCACTTGTCGCATCCGGCGTATGAATAATAATAGCAGTGGCCGGTGTACAGCCAACAGTCATGTACCGTCCACACCACCGGTATGCCGCTGCGCGACAGATAGTCGAACAGCACACGGTAATTCAGGAAATAGCCGTGAATGTTGTGTATGTGTATGATGTCCGGGTGTATACGGTCTATCTCCTTTACAAACTCGCGCGTGGCGTGTGTAGAGGCTAGTCCGTGGCGGTCAAACAGACGTGTCTCAACGCCGTGCCACAGAGTGCTGCACAGGCTGCCCACGGGAATAGTTTCCGACTTGCAGGTCTTTATCCCGTCGCGCCCCTTGCCGTAGGCTATATAGCTCCGCCATCCGTTCTGCAGGGCCAGCTCGCCTATCTCCTGCATTATGCGTCCCGTTGATGTTGAAACGCGCAACACAGGATTTATCTGAAGTAGTGTTTTCATTTCTTAGTTAAACCCTAATCGGTCATCAGACCGCACATGGTTTTATCAATTTTGTGCATTCATGCTTTCAGCCGTCTTTTTGTTTTCTGTTGGCATATTCTTGTTAGCTTATTGACATAGCCCGCTATGCCTGCAAAGAATCTAACAAAAATCAGCTCAATATAAAGCAAAAATCCCGACCGAATCTTAACACCCGGTTTGGGTTAAAGAATTAAACAGGCTTATCCATTTATTCATCACCGTTTCTTCTGAATAAGTGGAAACCACGTTAAGAGCGTTTTTCGACAATCTCTTTCTATATTCCTCGTCAACCATCACATTCATCATGGCGTCTGCCAGTGCCTGAATGTCACCGTTGCTTACCAGCAGTCCGTTCTCGCCGTCCTTGATGATGTCCTTTGGACCGCACTTAAAGTCGAACGACACAACGGGCAGCCCGCATGCCATTGCCTCGATCATCACCATCGGAAAGCCTTCGTAATTGGAACTCATCACCAGCATTGAGCTTCGAGCGTATTCATCGCCAATCTGCTTTGTCGGACTGTTTATACGCATCGTGTCCTGCAGATGTCTTTCGTCAATCATCTGCTGCAGCATCTCCTGCCATTCGCCCTGGCCGAAGATGTCGAGATGCCAGTCGGTAAAATAAGAGTTACGCTGCACTATCTCCCACGCACGTATCAGCCTGTCGAAACCTTTCTGATAGTCAAGCCTGCCTACGGCTATTATTCTTTTTGCGGTAACGTCTGAGTAGTGGTCGCTCACATGCATTGCCGCATTGGGTATCACCTCTATGTTCGGCAGACTGCCCCAATAGCCGCGGTCTTCGTTCGTAAGCACTACAAACTTGTCAAACCTTCTTACTATGCGTTCATCCTGCCGTGTGCGCCATTTGTCTATCAGTCCCATCAGACCTTTGCGTCCGTATTGCAGACGGAAGAACTTACAGAAATGCAGCTCAAGCACTTTCTTGCTGCCGTCTTTTATCTCCGGGATGAACGACGATTCCGACGGATAGAGCGACACCACGATGTCGACCTTTTCCATTTTCAGCAACTCCGTCAGCTTACGTTTGTGTTCCCTTCTCTTGCGCAAATAGCCGCAAATCTTTTTCAACGTCCCTTTGTCATTGTCGTCCGAATAATTTATGTCCAGATCCGTCATCCTCACATTCTCAGGAAACGGATAGAACGGCGGCCTGTGATGCTGGTCTGTTGTAACAATAGAAACATCCAATCCCTTAAGGCGCGAAAGATATGTTACCTTATTCAGCAGCACACGCTCCATTCCGCCGGGGTTGTATGTTGAATGGGTGCAATAGATTATTTTCATGATATTACATTATTCTCTAATGATTTCTGCTCAGCCATTTGGGCATCGTCTTTATCAAGACATAGGAACAGGGCAAAAACTAAAAATATATCAGAAGAGACTTTAAACCAGACAACGAAGTTCAACAAAAGAATTACAAAGAATAAACTGCGATATGAGGCGAAACGATCCATGCAAACTTTACCAGTCTTAATCATAAAAAGGCTGAAAGCAAGAAGTCCAGCCACGCCGAAATAATAGATAAATCGCAAATAGCCTACATCTGTATTCTGATAAAAGCCATGCCATATCGGGCCTGTATAATAAGGTTCTGAACCATTCGGATTATCAAAATACCCGTCACCTATAATCCATGTCTTAAGATTATCAGGAAACACATACATATTTTTAAGAATTTCATTAGAATGAACTTCCCATTTACCTTTCTCAACTAGACTAAAGAATCCTTCAAAACCAAAACGTAAATTATCATGGAAAGTCTGATTTGTATTATATACGTAAGTTATCAACAAAATCATGACAAACATAATAACGATAAACCAACCATACACATGTGCCATATTTGAATCAAACTTTAAAGTATAAAGACGAGAGACATAAATAAGATAAGCCAAAGCACAAATTGCACCTATAGAAGTAGTGCGAGACATCATACTTCCGATTACAGAAATCAATATAAAGGATATCATGTATAACCCAATATATTTTTTCTTCTCTGTTTTAGCAGTCTTTGTCACAAGAAATACAATCATCATTAATATGACAGAAAAGCGTGAACCGGCTACATCCAAACTTGCACCGATACCATACATTCTGTCTTTTAATTTCCCCATAAATCCTGTACTTCCTAAGAAACTATCCACAAATGCTTTCAAAGAAGGAGACTGTGTCATCGCAAAGGCTATCAGGCATTGGGCAACACATACCACAATCAAATAATTACATAACAATTCCACAGAAATATGTCCATGAAATTTTTTGATAGCTTGAATAACCACGTATGCACCTGAAAGCCAAACCAACATTGAGACAATATAAGTGGCATAAGTATAATCATGAGTGTCATTCCATATTACAGCAAAAAAGCCGATTAAGGATACTATACCTGCCATTATGGCAAGATTAAAAATATCCTTATTAATCAAAGATTGACCTTGACGTGCTAATTGAACAATCAATATTATTAATCCTATACCAGCCATAACCATCTTGGTATTGGCTCCCGGCAAAAAGGTAAATTCAAACGGAAAAAAATAAAAACTGGTCAATATGGTAAGTACGACCATTCCAACCAACCGCAATATCCACATAGTTCTTTATCTATAAATCAGTCCGTATATCACTTTATGTACACATTTGTAATAGAGCCATACTGCCCAAAATTGATTCTTCCATGCCAACCATTGCAGGCAACGGCTACGTAATGACAGTTGCTTATTCTTAAGAATATACTTATTTGCATCAGGATACCAAGACTTCCATAATTTATACTTTGAAAAATCATCAGTAATCAAGAAAGGGAACTTCACATCCAATTGAAAGAAAGCCATTTCTTTTTTCAATTGTTCACCGAACATTTCTTGTAAATCATTTAACAATAATGATACATTATATTGCAATTCCTCCAAATGTCGATTAGAGTAGGTCTTGCTGAATGCTCCTGTATTGAGCTGTACATAGTGATAAAAGGCTTTTGGCAAATATGCGACCTTTGAAGCACGGGCAAAAAGACGCATAATTGTCATATCTTCACCCATGCCGTATCCGGCAGGAAACTCTATTTTACTATCCACATACAAAGATCTGCGTATAAGCTTATTCCATACATTAAACTTCATTACACCGCTCAGCATACCTTTCAATGCTTCTATAGATGTATGGTATTCCGGTTGTTTCATGTATCGTTCATTTTTGGCGAACGACAACCACCAATCACACCACACTATATCCGCATTAACATCAGTAGCCTTGCAGTAGAGTTGCTCAAGCATATCCGGCTCTACGAAATCATCGCTGTCACAATGAAATATATATTCTCCTTTGGCAACCGCAAGACCTGTGTCGCGGGCAGCAGGTAATCCCTTATTCTCAGCATGAGTCAAAATCCTAACATGAGCGCTTCGTTGTGGATAGTCTGCAAGCACTTTACGTAATACTACAATACTTCCATCCGGTGAGGCATCATCCACAAATATATACTCTATATCCGTCAGTGTCTGTTCAAGTAAGGACTGAACACAACGAGCTATAAAGGCTTCAACCTTATATATTGGAATAATTACAGATACTTTATATAATCCTTTTTCCATAAATGAAGTAACGAACAAGAATTTTTATACGTTTCAAAAGGGACAGTTGATCAAATATATTTAATCTGTAATAAAAGAAATCGAAATAAAACTTTTCATCAAAAAAAGGAGATTTACGATAATATTCCCACCAGATATCAAAGTTTGTGCTGTATTTCTTCCATGGTTTATGACCATTAAAATGGATATTACCATGATACATCGCTTCATTGATGTTTTCTCCTGTTAGAATGGATGTGATTTTATTACGTTCCTTATTGAGAAAGTAGTATGAATAATCCGTCATATTGTATTTTATAGGCAAGAATAGAACTTTATCGCCACAGGTAAGATTGAGAATATCCTGATCCTGATATTTAAGTTTCTTTTGGGCAAGATGGCGGAATTTGTCAACCAGTTTATCCTGTAGTATTTTCTTACAATTCATCATAATGAACCCTGATTGCAGATATTGTCCTTGCCTTAAACCATTCACAGAAGAAATATATTTTATTCCGTCATCACTAAAATTCAGTCCTATGTCTCTAGTCGCAGCTAAATAATAAGATTCAATATCTGTATGATACAAAACCGACAAATCCATTCTAAAAATGATATCGGCATCTGAATAGATTATTTTTTCATACTCAGTAATCAATTCTGGAATCAACAGTCTATAATAGGCAGGGGTCGTAATTCCTCGGATTTCAAAAGAAGTATCGAAGGTCTCGTCAACTTGCCGATATTGAATACGACAATTCTTATAATACTGTGGCAACTTGTCTAACTCTTCTTTTTCTAATGCTACATGAGCTGAATGTAATATGAAAATATCATAAAAGGTATCTTCATTAGCATTCATCAGCAATGATGATATACAGACACATGCCGGTAAAATCAGATTGTTATCGAAAGCAAAAGCTATAGGTACAATATTCATATCAAATTACTTTCTCTATTAAAGGAAGATTTTTATATTCTTTACTCTTTATGAATTGACAAGCTTCTTTTATAGCTTTATATTTCAATTTTAGAATACCCAAATTACATTTTAGAGCAGATATAAATAGCGTAAAACCTAAAGCATATCCAATAGAAATTATACTCCTAACTCTACTAAGAAAATTCTTATCGGGCTTATAGATGAAGCGGTGCCAAAATATCGTTTTAAAACGAAAATCGGAATATATTAACATCTTTTCTTTTTCTTCGCTTATCATAGTTGATCCCGCATCAAGATGTTTAATACCACTTCCAAAACATGTTAACTGTTTCAATCCGAACAGGTACATTTTATAAAACATAACCTGATCTTCACCTAAAGGATATTTCATTGTATCAAGCCAAAGTTCATCTTCAAAATGGATTTTTAGAAAATCTGTCTTTCTACAAAAGAAACAAGGTCCAGCATTTGTCTGCGACCAATAGGCTCCATGTTTCGGATTATTATTATATGAATAGCCAGAATTACGCATCACTTTATACCCCCATTTACCATCATCCTTTCTTGCTAACATTCTCCCGGCAAGCATCATCATACATTTTCCTACAAAAGAACGTTCCGCATTCGGAAATACATCAGGAGAAATGACATCAGCATCAAAATCATTTAAATACTTATACAACTGCTCTACTGCTGTTTCCGGCAAGTACACATCATCATCTAAGAATAGAATAAATTCGGTATCAACTTCATTATAATGTAGGGCACGTTGTGCTACCATACCTTTCTTTACATAGACATATTGTTCCTTTCCAATAGTTTCTTTTGGTATTGTATAGCCTTCCGCAATATATACTAATATTTTTGAAGGCTGAACGGTTTGCCGGATTAAAGAGTCTAACAATGTTTTGTATTTTTCTCCGGCAGTACCTAAGGTGCGAATAACAGCAGTGTATTCCATAGCTTTATTTTCCTAAAGTTTTACGTAAATATAATATACCTAACAAAGGCCAACGTAAATGATGAGTCAACATCCACATAAAAAACTTTATTTTTCTATTGCAAAATGATACTGGACATGACATAATATATTTATGAGATTCTGGATAAATATTCATAAATTCATAATGTTGATGAGGGTTCAATACCAAGTCCTGTTTATTTTTCAAAATGCGCCAAGACAATTCTCTTTGGTAAGTTGTTAGAACTCCATTTTTTGCAAAGAATTCTATCGTATCTAAATATGTATTTCTTTCATCAAGAGTATCTTTTTTACTTAATTTATGCATGATAGAAGACGTATTGGCTCGATTATAATAATAAAGTGCATCATTTATTTTTGCTATTTTATTAGCATAAAATAAGACACGGACAGTTAAATAGAAGTCTTCACAATACGTAATCCCTTGCGGAGAATGAAGATTATGAGCTAGCAATAATTCTCTACTAATAAGCATATTCCATAAAACGCTCCAACTTTGTGATAGATATTTTTTCAAAAAAACTATTTTATCTTCATTATTGTTCAAGGTTTTATAATATTCATTATGCGAAGAATATGCCATAAAGAAATCACAATACACCACATCAGCCTTTTCTTGTATTGCCTTTTCGTATAATGATTTATACATATTAGGAGCTACATAATCATCACTATCGCAATTTGCAATAAATTCCCCTATAGCTATTTTCAAGCCACTATTACGAGCTGCGGTTAATCCTAAATTTGAACTATGATGAACAATATGTACTTGTTTTCTTCTTTGCGGATAATGTGATAAAACACCTTGCAGAATCTGAATGGAATTATCAGGAGATGCATCATCTACGAATATAAACTCCATATCATCTAAAGTTTGCTCAAATAGTGAACGGGAGCAACGTTCTATATAGTTGGCAACATTGTATACAGGAATAACAACACTAACCTTAGGCATAATAAAATTATCTTATATTAGAACTGCTAAAGTCCTGACAAAATCATATAATTTATAGAAATGAACTTTTAATAAAATAATCAGCATTTTTTCCTTTATGGAATTAGAATAGATATGCTTGATATAGTAATTCCAATCCATATCTTTTAAAATAGACAATCTATTTTGTTTTTCTACTTTATTATAATAAAGTGCATTTAGAATTCGCCGTTGACAAGAAGCTATCAACCAATTTAAGTTATTAATAGCGATGGAATTACTAATCATTTTTGTTAAAATTAAAGACTCTACAATTGCTCGAATCTTATTGTAAGAAAGAAATTCAGACGCTAATGAATTCATACGTTTCGTTAATGAACCTGTATTGTAAGCAAAATAGCAATAATCAGTATCATTAGATATATAAATGTGATTTGAATATAGCATATATGAATATAGGAATACTGCATCTTCTCCAATATGCATACCTTCACAGAAACGTAAATTATGTTTTTCAATTATATTTCTCTTATACAATTTGCTCCAGGGAGAAGTATGCCAATTCATATCATTTTCTATAAATATGGAATCAAAATTCGTATCGTCTACAAATTTAGATGGATACGATTCTTTATTGATACCATCACCATTGTGAATCTCAGCATAAGATATTACCAAATCAACTTGCTTTTGTGAATGTACCCACAGATTGGACAAATAAGATTCTTTTACATAATCATCAGCATCTATAAATGCAATCCATTCACCTTTTGCATAATCAAGTCCAATGTTACGGGCAGAACTTACACCACCATTACTTTTATGAAATACTTTAATTCTTTTATCCTTTGCTGCATAGTCATCGCAAATATCACAAGATCTATCTTTACTGCCATCATCAACTAATAAAAGTTCCCAATCAGACATTGATTGGCTAATGACACTATCCAAACAACGTTTTAACGTTGTTTCTGAATTATATACAGGAATAATAATTGAAATCATACTATTATTTTTTTATCCCCATCAAACGCAAACGACGTTCTATAGCCAATAAATAACGACAGAGAAAAGAATTATGAACACATGTTACAATTCTTTCACGACATGATAAATTCAACTTTAGGGCATCTAGTAAAGTCGAACGAATCCAATCTTTTTGATAAGGGATTTTAATCCTACAAACGATCAAATTCTCTATAGAATGTAATTTCAAACGTACATAGGAAGCACGGAAGTCCTGTAATCTATTTCCAAGTGCTTCTCTTATTCTTATTATGTAGGTTTCATCGTATACCAAAGAAACGACCCGCCCGTTCATTACAGATGTATCGTGAATTTCATAATTATAGTATCTTTTATTAAAAACATAAATAGAATTGTGGACACGCAAACCAATTAGAATATTCATTATTACATCCTCACCTATTGACAAATCACGAGATATATTGAAAATATCATCAGATAAAAGATCCTTTTTTATAAGTTTCCCCCAAATACTTGGAGGCAATTTTCCTTCCAACATTTCAGAGACATATGTATCTCCATCTATCTCGCCTTCGAATGAAGCTTCTGAAATAACAATATCGAACCCTTCAATTATCTTATAAACTAAAATTTTAAGAAAATCCTTTTCAATGGTATCATCTGCATCAACAAACGTAACATATTCTCCAGATGCCAATTCCACTCCTTTTTTTCTTGCACTCGTAACACCTTTATTTTGCTGATAATAATATTTAATTCGAGCATCCTCTTGAGCAAGTTCTTGACATATTGAAGCAGAAGAATCATAACTACCATCATCAACTAAAATGACTTCTAAATCAGAATAAGATTGATTTAAGACACTACGAATGCACTGCTGAATATATTTTTCTGCATTATAAATGGGAATAACAACTGATACCATATAAAAATATATAATCCATGGACACTATAATAAAAGAGCCATTATTGTACATATTAATTATTTTTACAAATATATTTTTTTTATCTTAAAAGTCCATAATGCTATAATAGCATAAAACCTATTCATGAACAACTTATCAAGAATTTTCCTTTTAAATCCTTTACATATATAAGTTTTATCTTTAATCATGTCTTCAAAGTATTTTCTTTTTGAAAGATATAATAAATCATTATAATACGATTTAATATTTTTATTTGTAAAATCATATTTAGTTACAAAGTACTCTACGGAATCATAATATCTTCTTTTTATATCAAAATTGAATCTTACACGCAAGTTATTTAAAGCCTTTATTATTTCTTGTAATATTTCGTCTATACTATCCTTTGACAGCATCTTTTGAGATAATCCATTTGACAAAACATAATTATAAGAAACAGCATCTATACAACGAATCTTTTTAATATGATATAAATATTGATACATGAACAAAGTATCTTCTCCTGAAGAAAACCTACAATCAAATTTTATTTGATACTTATTTAGCATGGATGATTTTAAAAGTTTTGCAAATGGTACTGTCAACCCCATATAGCCATTTAAAGAAGTTAATAATTTCCCTGTTTCATGCACATTGCTAGAAGCAATTATTATCCAATTTTACCACAATTTCTTTGATTCCACATATTTTTATTGAAGACAATACTAAATCAGAATCATCAGAACAAATTATCATATTGTACAAAGATTCAACATTTAAATAATCATCTGCATCCACAAAAGTAACCCATTTACTTTTTGTATATTGCAATCCTATATTTCGTGCAGAACTTACTCCACCATTCGCTTTATGAAAAACCTTAATTCTTTTATCTTTTAATGCATAGTCATCACAAAGTTTACCAGATTTATCAGTACTACCATCATCAATTAAAAACAATTCCCAACCACGAAATGTTTGATTTAAGATGCTATCAATACATCTATTAAGTGTATTTTCAGCATTGTAAACAGGAACAATGATTGAAATTAAAGTAGTCATTTTTCAAAGATTTTCTTTTAAAAATGTAATTGACTGATTTTGAAGAATATACAGTTTTTCTTTTAACTGAGCGTAATCTATTAATGTCAAATCTTCTTTATACTCATCTGGAGATAAAATCAATCTATTATTTAAAGAAAATGTTTCCAAAAGGGAATTAAAGCGGCTTAATCCTCTATCTTTATTCCCCACAGCGAGGAATTGTTTCCCAAAAACAATTGAAAAGATACATCCATGAAAAGAGTCTGTTAATACGAACTCAGAATCATCGATACTGCGAAGCCACTGCTCAACCGGCATTTTGATACGCTGCTCTAATGTAAGCATATCATCGTCAATATCGCTACTCATCCAAAAAGGGATTAATCCCTTTTCCTTAGCTATACGCTCAACGAGATCTTCCTTTTCTTTTGTTCGGTCTAACATATAGACCAATAAATTTCCTTTTATAGGTTCTGTTTTACCATTTTTTATTAAAGCTCTGTAATCATCAGCTGAAAGTAAAAATGTCGGGTCTAACATTTGAACTGCTTTTATGCCAAAACACTCTTGACACAGTTTAATACCTGATGATTCACGAACAGAAACCGCATCAAACTTTTTCAACAGAGAAGAACAAGTATCTATTTGTTCTTTTGTATATTCACAATTATCAACACCAAACGAAGCAGCATAAGAAATACGTTTAATTTTAGCATCCCCTAAAAAAGACAAAAAAGCTTCTTCTATCGGCTGAGAATATAGCGGACGCCACACCTGATCGCTACCAACGACAATAGCATCAAAATTTGAGGCTATTTTATCAGTCCACAATCTTTTTGTATATTGATGAATGTACTTGTGTATAAATTTATCTGTATTTTGTCTGACAATTTCATAAAGAGCCTTAAATATTGCGACATTCTTTCCTAAAATAAAACGCTTAAACAAACGTTTACACACTGCCATTGGATATATTATACAATAAGAACGCCCATAGCGAGGTCTTGACAATACCCGAACTTTATGTCCCATACGTTCTAATACAGTCTGCAAGGCATAACATTGTAAAATACCGCCATAATTAGTATGCAGAGGCAAAGTCAATATTGCAATCTTCATAATTATACCGCACAAAAGTACGAATAAAAAGTGATAAACAGAAAAATGTAGCAAAGTTATTGGCAGATAGGCGTTTTAGGAAGATGGCTTGAAAAAATGAAAGACAGAAAAAGCAATGAAAAAGCCAAGTTAGGACATCGCAGCGTTACCAATTCGTGACCATGCCCAAAACAGGTTATGACGAGGTTGGAAGAATATAGAAAACACTAATTTCCAGTGAGTTACTAACAACTCACGCAAGAAAATGCGGCGTGAACGAGAATTGCAGTATTCCTCAATGATTTGCGTAGCAACGAAGGATTCTTCACGAACTAAATTTGAAACCAAAAAAATTTTAGAACGATGAAGAGTACATTTTCAGTTATCTTCTACCTGAAAAGACAGGCAGTGAAGAAAGACGGTACAGTACCGGTTATGGGACGTATCACAGTGGACGGAACGCAGACGCAATTCAGCAGCAAACTTTCGGTCGATCCCAAATTGTGGGACACGAAAGGCGGACGTGTCACGGGAAGAAGTTCAGCCGCACTTGAAACAAACCGCCTGCTTGACAAGATGCGTGTGAGCATCAACAGGCATTATCAAGAAATCATGGAGCGTGACAATTTTGTGACGGCTGAAAAAGTGAAAAATGCCTTTCTCGGACTGGAACACCGCTGCCATACACTGATGCAGGTGTTCCGCCAGCACAACGAGGATTATGCAAAACAGGTGGAAGCCGGCATGAAAGCCAAAGCCACGCTTTCAAAATATCTGGTCGTTTACAAGCACCTGCAAGAGTTCCTGAATATCCGATACCATGTGAAGGATATTGCCCTGAAGGAACTTACTCCGGCATTTATCTCCGATTTTGAAATGTTTCTCCGCACGGACAAGCACTGCTGTACCAATACGGTCTGGCTTTATGTGTGTCCGTTACGGACAATGGTGTTCATTGCCATTAACAATGAATGGCTGGCACGCGACCCGTTCCGTGAATATGAAATCAAGAAAGAGGAAACGACAAGAGGGTTTCTCACGAAAGAGGAAATCCGTATGCTGATGGACGGCAAACTGAAAAACGCCAAACAGGAGCTTTACCGTGACCTGTATCTGTTCTGTGCGTTCACGGGGTTGTCATTCTCCGATATGCGCAATCTGCGTGAGGAAAATATCCGTACATACTTCGACAACCATGAGTGGATAAACATCAACCGCCAGAAGACGGGCGTGGAATCGAATATCCGCCTGCTGGACCTGCCCCGAAGAATCATAGAAAAATACCGCGGACTGTGTGAGGACGGAAGGATTTTCCCTGTCCCCCATTACATGACCTGCCTTTATGGAATACGTGCCGTAGCCAAACGGTGCGGTATCACGAAACACCTTACATGGCACCAGAGCCGCCACACGGCGGCGACAACGGTATTCCTGTCAAACGGCGTACCTATTGAAACTGTGAGTTCGATGCTCGGACACAAGAGCATCAAGACGACGCAAATCTATGCGAAGATTACAAAAGAAAAGCTCAATCAGGATATGGAAAATCTTGTCGCACGTCTTGGCAGCATAGAAGAGTTCAAAGGATGCAACATCTAAAAAAGAAGAATCATGAAACGAAATATCATTACCATAGAAGGAAAATCGGTAACCGTAACCGGTAACGATGTATGGATGACGGCATGGGAAATCGGAGAACTGTTCAATGTGACAACAACGGCGGTGAATGCGGCTATCCGGGCAATCCTGAAAACGGACGTGCTGAATGACTTTGAGGTGTGCCGGTATGTCCGGCTGGAAAACGGTCTGAATGCCGATGTCTATTCCCTTGAAATCATTATACCGATAGCGTTCCGCCTGAATACCTATTATACCCATGTGTTCCGTTCGTGGCTTTTACGGAAAGCGTACGCCAAAGAGCAGAAGGATACCTATATGCTGTTTGTGCCGATAGCCAAAGGAGGACATTGCTGAGAACGGAACAAACGCAAGCAAGAACGGACAGCCGTCATTCGGTTGTCCGTTCTTGCTTTTTCTGAGGTTATCTGAAAGGTTTCCGATAGTTCGCTTCCAGCACCTCACGCAGTCCCGATTCGGGATACAGCGCCTTTCCGCCTAAAATGATATAAGGCAGCAGCCGCTCGTTACGGTATTCCTGAAGAGTACGGCGGCTTACCCGTAAAAGGTCTGCCACTTCCTTGTCCGTCAGGTACACCTCACCGTCAAGCGGCGGGCGGTAACTCTCCAGAAACCCGCTGAGCCATCTGGAACTTTTTCTCATTTTCTGCAACATGGAAGCGACCTTTTCGTCTTCCATCGTGATGATTTCATTGTTCTCGTTCATGTTACTTCGGATTTAGTGGTGAATATTCGGTTATTTGCCGCCGGGGTGGATTATGCCGACAAGCGGAATCAGCCGCTTGACCTCTTCCGGCTTGTAAAAGAACTTGTGCCCGATCTGTGAATAGCCGATGAATCCCTTGTCACGCAGTTTCTGCAAGGTGCGCTGGCTTATCCGTAACCGGTTACACACTTCGTCGCCCGTGAGCCAACGGGCAAGGCGTTTCCCGTCCCCCTTGCGCTGCAAGGCGGTCACTTTTTCCACAAAGGCGTCCCACTGCGCCATCAGTTCCTCGAAGGTCTTTTTCTCAATAGATACCGTTTCCATAAGAATTTGATTTTAGTTCCGTGCAAAGGTAACGACGCAGGCGGAAAAAGATTCCATATTCCGCTAACTGGCAACTTGTTGCGCCGTTTGTCCGGGTAACGGAGCCATTTCTCAGAAAAATCTCACGTGAGCCACGTAGTGAGTTGTTAAAGCCTCTTTTGTTTATTGCTGAACTTTGCCGCAGGAACAAGAAAAAAAGGCAGAATATGAAAGTGATAACGATGGAAAGTTCCGCATACAAGGCAATGATGGAACAGATAGCAGAAGTGGCCGGCTATGTCCGTGAAATCAGGGAGGCGATGAAACGTGAAAATACGGACAGGCTTCTCGACACGAATGAAGCCGCCAGAGAACTGGGCGTAAGCAAGCGGACCTTGCAGCGCATGAGGGATGATCACCGTATCAGATACGTGGTCCTGCGGCGCAAATGCCAGTACAGGCTCTCGGAAATCCGGAGGATTCTTGACTCCCATACCATCCGGGAGGACGGCAGGACACTCGAAGAACTGCACCATAACAGCAGACTGCCCACCGGAAACGGCAGGCAGCCGAAAGGAAGGAGGACATGAACATGGAACTGCTGACAAAGAAACTGTTTGAGCAGTGGATGGAAACCATCCTTGAAAGGCTTGAACGTCAGGACGAGATGCTGCTTGCCCTGAAAGCACCGGAAAAACGGGAACACATGCCGGACAGGATACGGCTCTTTGACAACCAGGACCTGTGCCTGCTGCTCCAGATAAGCAAACGGTCACTGCAACGCTACCGCAGCACGGGAGCCTTGCCCTACAAGATACTGGGCAAGAAGACCTATTACAGCGAAGATGACGTGCTGAAATTCCTGTCGGAACACGTAAAGGACTTCCAGAAGGACGATGTCGAGTTCTACAAGGCTCGTATCCATAATTTCTTTAATAAATAACAATTAAAAATTATTCAAATGGCAAAGAAAAGCGACGAAAAGGACGTGCTGATAGTCCGTGACGAAAAGACGGGCGAAATCAGCGTGGTAGCCGGCCTTAATGCGGACGGCTCGCCCAAGCGGACTCCGGCAAGGCTGGACAACGCAAAGGATTTTCTACTGTTCGACAAGCATGGCGACATGCTCGACAACTTTTTCAAAAACTTCTTCCGGCAATGCAAGGAACCCAGCCGCTTCGGTTTCTACCGCATAGCGGCGGATCAGGTGGATTCACTTCTGGGAGTGATGAAGGACCTGCTGCAGCATCCCTATCAGAACAAGGACATCCTTGCCCCGCACAAGGTGGACACATTCCCCTATCAGATGCAGGCGGAAGAAGAGAAAACGGAAAAGAAAGAGGAACAGGGTGAAACCCAAAAACAGGAAAACATGGAACAGAAACAGGAAAAAACGCAGGAAAAGCCTCAGACCCGACAAGGCTACCAGCCCATTGACGAGAGTTCAATCAACTGGCAGGAACTGAAAGAGAAATGGGGCATCGACCGTGAGGAGCTTGAAAAGTCCGGTGACCTGCAGAAGATGCTCAACTACGGCAAGTCGGATCTGGTGAAAGTGTCCCCAAAGTTCGGGGAGGAAACCTTTGAACTGGATGCCCGCCTGTCATTCAGGAAAAACGAGGACGGCAGCATCGGTCTTGTACCGCATTTCATCCGCAAGGAACAGAAACTTGACGAATACAAAGGACACAAGTTCTCGGAATACGACAAAAGGAACCTGAAGGCTACCGGCAACATGGGGCGTGTGATTGACCTTGTGGACAAGGAAACCGGAGAGATTATCCCCTCGTACATCAGCATTGACCGCAAGACGAACGAAATCACCGATGTCCCTGCCAGCAAGGTACGCATACCGGAAAGAATCGGAAAGACGGAAATCACCAAACAGGAGCAGGAAATGCTCCGTGCGGGGCTGCCGGTAAAAGACAAGCTGGTGGAACGCAATGACGGAAGGAAGTTCGTAACGACCCTGCAGGTGAATGTGGAACAGCGCGGAGTCGAGTTCGTGCCGGGCACCGGAAAGTCCCCGCGTACCGTACAGAAACAGGACAACACGGAACTGCCGGAACTGGAACCGGACATGAACGACGCTGAAAAGCAGGATGCGAAGCAGCAGAAAAGGAACACATGGACGAACGAGGACGGCAGTATCCGCGGCATCACCAAATGGTGCGGCAAGCCCCTGACGGAACAGCAGCAGGCGGACTACAAGGCAGGCAAGACCATCAGACTGGAGAACGTGACGGACAAGCAGGGGCAGCACGCCATCATGTATGTCAAGTTCAATCCGGAAAAGGGACGCCCGTACCGCTACGATGAAAATCCGGACAATGCCCAGAAAGTCGCCCCGTCGAACGAAAGCCGGACACAGGTAGCCGTAAACAGCGAGGGCAAGACGAACGAAGCGACCAAGAACATCAAAGAGCCGCTGCAGCAGGGACAGTCAGCCCCGAAGGATGACGCACAGAAGCAGCAGCAGGAAAAGCCCAAGAAAAACAAAGGCATGAAGGTATAGTCCCCGCACACCACTAAATCCAAAAACATAAAAAACAGAATCAAAACAAATCAGTATGAAAACAATCATAGCAGAAAAGCCCAGTGTGGCACGTGAAATCGCCCGCATCGTGGGTGCCGGCAAGCGAGAGGAAGGTTATCTGACCGGAAACGGTTATAATGTGACATGGGCATTCGGACATCTTGTCCAGCCCGCCATGCCGGAAGAATACAACCTGCACGGCTTTGTACGCAGCAACCTGCCCATCATTCCCGAAACTTTCACGCTTGTTCCCCGACAGGTAAGGACGGAAAAAGGATACAAGGCGGACAGCAGCGTGGTCGCCCAGATAAAAATCATTACCAGACTGTTCAAGGACAGCGAGCAGATTATTGTGGCGACCGATGCCGGCCGCGAAGGTGAGCTGATATTCCGATACCTCTATCATTATATCGGCTGTACGGTCCCGTTCGTGCGTCTGTGGATAAGCAGCCTGACGGACAAGGCTATCCGTGAGGGACTGAAACACCTTGAAGACGGAAGCAGGTATGACAACCTTTACCATGCCGCCAAAGCCCGAAGTGAAGCCGACTGGCTGGTGGGGATAAACGGAACGCAGGCACTGTCCATCGCAGCCGGACGCGGAACCTACTCGGTGGGACGTGTCCAGACGCCGACACTGGCGATGATCTGTGAACGTTATTGGGAAAACCGCCGTTTCATCCCCGAAGCCTTCTGGCAGCTGCATATCTCGGCAAAGGTACAGGACAGTGACGGAATCGTGAAAATGCCGTCGGTGGAGAAATGGAAGGACAAGGCAACCGCAACAGCCCTATATAATAATGTAAAGGAGAGCAACACGGCTACTGTCGTGAAAGTCGAACGAAAGGAGAAAATCGAAGAAACACCGCTTCTGTATGACCTGACCACACTCCAGAAGGATGCGAACATGAAGTACGGGTTCACGGCAGAGCAGACACTTGACATCACGCAGAAACTTTATGAGAAGAAACTCGTCACCTATCCCCGAACCGGCAGCCGATACATCCCGGAAGATGTCTTTGCGGAAATACCGAAACTGCTGGCTTTCATCGGCAGGCTCTCACAATGGAGCGGCAAGGTCCCGCAAAAGCCGGAGCCTACCCGAAGAAGTGTTGATGACAGCAAGGTGACAGACCATCACGCACTGCTGGTTACGGGAGAAAAGCCCCTGTTCCTCTCCGAAGATGAAAGCAAGGTGTACCATCTGATAGCGGGACGCATGATAGAAGCCTTTTCGGAAAAATGCGTGAAGGACGTGACAGCCGTCACGGTGGAATGTTCCTGTGTGGTATTCTCAGCCAAAGGTCATGTAGTGAAACAGGCCGGATGGCGTGCCGTCTGCAAGGAAGAACAGGAAGAGACGATACTTCCGGACTGGAAAGAAGGGGAACTGCTACACCTAAGCGGCTGTTCCATGACGGAAGGAAAGACCAAGCCCAAGCCTCTCCATACGGAAGCCACCCTGCTCTCGGCGATGGAAACGGCCGGCAGGGAAATCGAGGACGAGGAACTGCGTCAGGCACTGAAGGACTGCGGTATCGGAACCCCCGCCACCCGTGCCTCCGTCATTGAAACGCTCTTTGCCCGCGAATATGTGACAAGGCAGAAGAAATGCCTTGTGCCCACAGAAAAAGGGCTTGCCCTCTATTCCATTGTCAAGACCATGCGCATTGCCGACGTAGCCATGACCGGCGAATGGGAAAAGGAACTGGCGTGCATCGAACGCGGAGAGGTACCTGCCGGAAAGTTCCGCAAGGAGATTGAGGAATATGCGACGTCCATCACCTCCGAACTGCTGTCGTGCGAAAAGCTGTTCGGGAAAAAGGATTCCGGCTGCACGTGTCCCAAGTGCGGAACGGGCAGGATGCAGTTCTTCGGCAAGGTGGTACGATGCGACAACACGGAATGCGGCCTGCCCATATTCAGGCTGAAAGCCAACAGGATGCTTACCGACGATGAAATCAGGGAACTGCTGACAAAGGGAAAGACGGGTGTCCTGAAGGGATTCAAGAACAAGCAGGGCAAGCGTTTCGATGCCGCCCTGGTCTTTGATGCCGACTTCAACACCGGTTTTGTCTTTCCGGAAAGAAAGGACGGTGCGGCATCCGCCAAAAAGAGAAAGTGAGGAATGGGAAGTAAGGGGTAATCCGCCTTTCGGATGAATTATCAGCGGAAATTATTTCGTATTTCATCCGGATTGGACTACCTTTGCCACTGATTCAAGGTTCATAAATCATCATACTGATCAAGACTTTGGATTTAGTGGTGGCACTCGGAGGGATACCGGGTGCCTTTTTCTTCCCCTTCCCCGTATATCCGGACATTTGTCAAATCACTAAATCCATTGTAAAAATGAACAAGAAGAATCTTGAACAGACCGAACTTTCCTATTACGGTCTGTATCTGCTGAACTATCTCAAGGAAAACAAGTTTGAACAGGCTTCCGATGCCGCCTTCGTGAAGGCGCGTGCCGATGAAGCCGCAGAAGCCTATGAGCGTGCAAGGCTTGAGGGGTACACTCCCGACGGTGCGCAGGAGATTGCCATGTCCACGCTCGTCCACGGCCTGCACTATTCCCGATACGCCATCCTGCGTGAAGTCGTGGAAAGCGAGTTTCATGAAGAGATTCCGGAAGACGCGCGTGAGGGCTTCGTAGAGAAACTGCTGCCGCTTGTGGGCAACGTATTCTCCATTTACGACCTGTCAGACGACCAGTTCGCCCTGTCGTCCGACTATGACCTGCTCTATACGGAGCTGACGGGAGCCGTCGTCCTTTACCTGAGGGAGTATGGCATTTAACCGCAAGCAGAAACTGCGCGACAACATCGAGGCGATACGGACAGCATTCACACTGGAGAAGGAACAGCGCACGCCCACCGCGCGTGAACGTGTGCTGCTGGAAAGGTATTGCGGCTTCGGGGGACTGAAGTGCATACTGAATCCCGCCAGAGAACTGACGGATGCCGTCCATTGGGCGAAATCTGACCTCGACCTGTTTGCCCCGACCATCGAACTGCACCGGCTGATCCGTGAGAACAGCCGGGATGAAAGGGAATACAAAAGTTATGTGGACTCGCTGAAATCATCGGTACTGACGGCATTCTACACGCCGGCGGAAATTACGGGTGCAATAGCGGAAGCCCTGTATGACCGCAAGGTGCGTCCCGACCGCGTATTGGAACCGTCCGCCGGGACGGGCGCTTTCGTGGATGCGGTGCTGCAATACCAGCCGCAGGCGGATGTGATGGCTTTCGAGAAGGACCTGCTGACGGGCAAGCTGCTGGGCTGTCTTTACCCGGAACAGAAAATCCGCACGATGGGTTTCGAGAAAATCGAAAAGCCGTTTCTGAACCATTTTGACCTTGCCATCTCCAATATCCCTTTCGGGGATTTCGGAGTGTTCGATGCGGAGTTCAGCCGCAGCGCATCCTTTGGCAGACGTTCGGCACAGAAAGCCATCCATGACTATTTCTTCATGAAAGGTCTGGATGCGGTGCGTGACGGCGGCATCGTGGCGTTCATCACCTCGCAGGGGGTATTGAACAGCTCGAAGGTATCCGTCAGGAACGAGATGTTCAGCAAGGCGAATCTGGTATCGGCAATCCGCCTGCCCAACAACCTGTTCACCGATAATGCGGGCACGGAAGCCGGCAGCGACCTGATCATCCTGCAAAAAGACCTGCAAAAGAAGGAACTGACACAAGAAGAGAGGGTACTGACCATCATACAGACGGAACATAACGGCGGACTGACGGAGAACGCCTATTTCGCCTACCACACGGAACGTATCGTACATACCGATGCGAAGAGGGGTACCGACCCGTACGGAAAACCCGCCATGATATATACGCACAGCGGAGGTGTGGAAGGTATTGCGGCAGACCTGGGCAGGATGCTTGCGGAGGACTTGCGCAAACGTCTGGACATGGAACTTTATCAGGGACGCAGGACAGCAGCGGAACAGACCGTACAATCCGCCATGAGCATCTCCATACCGGAAACTGAAACAGTGAAGGTGGAAAGGTCAGTTCCCGAACCTGACCCCGTCCGGCAGCAACCGGAGAACAAGGATGCAGCGAGAGAAGAAAAGGCACAACCGGTTACGGAAAGACAGGAGACCGGGACGCATGAGCCGGAACAGGCTCCAACCGTGCAGCTGACACTCTTTGACCTGTGGGAATATACGGAAGAGGAACGCAATCAGGCCCTTTCGGGCAAAAAGAAAAAGTCCGCAGCCAAGTCAAAGGACAAGAACGGCAAGAAGCAGGCACAGGTTACGCCGAAGGTTACGGATGAATCGGCGGCTGCACCTGCCGTTTCCCCGCAAAAGGAGGCGGAAGGCGAAAAGGCGGAAGATGTGAGAACGGGAGATGCGGAAGCCAAAGAAACGGCAGCCCAAGCCCATCCGGACGACATATATGCGGATATAGACTGGGAGGAAAACCCACCCATCAACGGTTTTTACGAAACCATGATGCACCTTACCCCCGAAGTGCGTATCCAGCTCAGGCATGAAGCGGAGAAACACAGACAGGAACTGCTTGCGAAGTCCGGCATGAAGGATACCCTCGACTCGGCGTTTGTGCCATCGTCGGATTCCCGACCGGTGCAACAGGCTGACATGACACCCGGGTCAGAACAGGCACCGGAAGATGAAAGCCCATTGCCGGATGGCATGACCGCTACGGCTGAGAATCCGTTCGTACAGTCCGGACAGACGGAAACAACTTCCGCTTCGCTGTTCCCGGAATATGATACGGAACCTGCCAAGGAGGAAGATGCCGACCTGACACCGCACCCGTACAGCGGGATGGTGGAAGCCCATCACCGTGACGGCTCAATGGTGGCGGAAGGGACCACCGTCGGGTATCTGAGGGACATCACCCCCTATGGAGCCACCTTCCACCCGCTTGACCTGAAAGGCTACCAGAAGGAAAAGGCCCTGCTGTATATATCCATCCGTGACGCCTATGAACGCCTGTACCGGAATGAGGCGGAAAGCCGGACGGAGGACAGCCGTCAGCGTGAATACCTGAACGTGTCCTATGACGAGTTCGTGATGCGTTACGGCAACCTGAACGCCAGACAGAATGCAAAACTTCTGATGATGGATGCCTCCGGGCGTGACGTCCTTGCACTGGAACGTGCCGAAGAGGGGAAATTCGTGAAGGCGGACATTTTCGAGCGTCCCGTTTCCTTTTCGGTGGAAACATACGTCAATGCCGGGTCGCCCGAAGAAGCCCTGTCCGCCTCGCTCAACAGATATGGCGGCATAGACCTCGACTTCATGCGTGCCATTACCGACAGCACGGAAGAGGAACTGCTCGGAGCCCTGCAGGAACGTATCTATTACAACCCGCTTGTTTCGGGCTATGAGATAAAGGACCGGTTCATTGCCGGAAACGTGATAGAGAAGGCGGAGCTTGTGGAAGAATGGATAAACGACCATCCCGGACATGAGCGGCTTGCGGATGCGGAGCAGTCTCTTGAAGCCCTGAAAGCCGCCACGCCGCAGCGTATCGGTTTTGAGGAACTGGACTTCAATTTCGGCGAGCGATGGATTCCGACAGGCATCTATGCCGCCTACATGAGCCATCTGTTTGACACGGAAGTGAAAATCTCCTATTCGCCGAGCCTTGACGAGTTTTCGGTGGCATGTGCCTACAAGAACATGAAAATATGGGAGGAGTTCTGTGTAAAGGGCTATTACCGGAACTATGACGGTATGAACCTGCTGAAACACGCCCTGCACAACACCTGCCCCGACATGATGAAGAAGGTCGGCGAGGACGAGAACGGAAACGACATCAAGGCACGCGACAGCGAGGGCATCCAGCTCGCCAACGCAAAGATTGACGAAATCCGTAACGGCTTTACTGAGTGGCTGGAGGAACAGTCGCCACAGTTCAAGGAGCGTCTGACAACCATGTATAACCGGAAGTTCAACTGCTTCGTTCGACCGAAATATGACGGCTCGCACCAGACATTTCCCGACCTGAACATGAAGGGGCTGGAAAGCCGGGGTGTGAAAAGCATCTACCCATCGCAGAAGGATTGTGTCTGGATGCTGAAACAGAACGGAGGCGGGATCTGCGACCATGAGGTTGGAACCGGCAAGACGCTGATAATGTGCATCGCAGCACATGAAATGAAACGTCTCCGGCTTGCCCACAAACCGATGATTATCGGGCTGAAGGCGAATGTCTCCGAAATTGCGGCGACCTATCAGACAGCCTATCCGAACGCACGTATCCTGTATGCCTCGGAAAAGGACTTTTCAGCCGCTAACCGCGTTCGGTTCTTCAACAACATCAAGAACAATGACTATGACTGCATCATCATGTCGCACGACCAGTTCGGAAAAATCCCGCAGTCGCCGGAACTGCAACAACGCATCCTGCAGGCAGAGCTGGATACGGTGGAGGAAAATCTGGAAGTGCTGCGCTCGCAGGGCAAGGACGTGTCGCGTGCGATGCTGAGAGGACTGGAGAAACGCAAGTTCAACCTGCAAGCCAAGCTGGACAAGGTAGAACACGCGATAAAGTCGAGGACGGACGATGTGGTGGACTTCAGGCAGATGGGCATCGACCATATTTTCATAGACGAGTCGCACCAGTTCAAGAACCTGACGTTCAACACAAGGCATGACCGTGTGGCGGGGCTGGGAAACTCGGAAGGCAGCCAGAAGGCACTGAACCTGCTGTTTGCCATCCGCACCATCCAGGAGCGGACGGGAAAGGATCTGGGGGCGACGTTCCTGTCGGGCACGACCATCAGCAACTCGCTGACGGAGCTGTACCTGCTTTTCAAATACCTGCGTCCGAAGGAGCTGGAAAGACAGGACATCCGATGCTTTGACGCATGGGCGGCAATCTTCGCCAAGAAGACGACGGATTTCGAGTTCAATGTGACGAACAACATCGTGCAGAAGGAACGCTTCCGCTACTTCATCAAGGTGCCGGAGCTGGCGGCGTTCTACAACGAGATAACGGACTACCGCACAGCGGAGGATGTAGGCGTGGACCGTCCGCACAAGAACGAGATACTGCACAACATACCGCCCACACCCGACCAGGAACATTTCATCAAACAGCTGATGGAATTTGCCAAGACGGGCGATGCCACACTGCTCGGCAGATTGCCGTTGTCGGAAACGGAGGAAAAGGCGAAGATGCTCATCGCCACGGACTACGCAAGGAAGATGGCGCTGGACATGCGCATGATAGACCCGGAATATGAAGACCACCCGGACAACAAGGCGAGCCACTGCGCAAGGATGATAGCGGAATACTACCGCAGGTATGAAACACAGAAAGGAACGCAGTTCGTGTTTTCGGATCTGGGAACATACCAGACGGGAGAAGGCTGGAACGTGTACAGCGAAATCAAGCGCAAGCTGGTGGAGGACCACGGCATACCGGCACAGGAAATCCGGTTCATACAGGAGTGCAAGACGGAAAAGGCACGCAAGGCGGTGATTGCCGCTATGAATGAAGGTTCGGTGCGTGTACTGTTCGGCTCGACGAGTATGCTGGGTACGGGTGTGAACGCACAGAAACGATGTGTGGCCATCCATCATCTTGACACACCGTGGCGCCCGTCCGACCTTGCACAGCGTGACGGGCGTGGCGTGCGTGCGGGAAACGAGATCGCCAAGCATTTTGCCGGCAACAATGTGGATGTCATCATCTATGCGGTGGAAAAGTCGCTGGACTCGTACAAGTTCAACCTGCTGCACTGCAAGCAGACGTTCATCAGTCAGCTGAAGAGCGGTGCAATGGGCGCAAGAACCATAGACGAGGGAGCGATGGACGAGAAATCCGGCATGAATTTTTCGGAATACATGGCGATACTGTCGGGGAACACCGACCTGCTGGACAAGGCGAAGCTGGAGAAGAAGATAGCCTCGCTGGAGGGTGAACGCAAATCGTTCAACAAGGGCAGACGCGAAACCGAACGGAAACTTGAATCCAAAACCGCCACATTGTCCGACTCGATAGAGAAAGCCAGGGGTATGACGGAAGACTGGGAAAAGTTTACGGCAGCGGTACAGACCGACATGGACGGCAACCGCCTGAATCCGATACGGGTGGACGGACTGGAACAGACGGATGAAAAATCCATCGGCAAACGCCTGCAGGAGATAGCGAAGAACGCCACGACCGGCGGACAGTACAAGCGTGTGGGCGAACTGTACGGCTTCCCCATCAAGGTGGTCAGCGAAAGGACGCTCAAAGAAGGTCTGGAGTTTATCGACAACCGCTTTGTCATAGAAGGCAATTACAAGTACACCTACAACAACGGGCATCTGGCAATGGCTGACACACATGCCGCCGCCACGAATTTCCTGAACGCACTGGAAAGGATACCGGGCATCATCGACCAGTACAAGGAAAAGATCGCCACGCTGGAGCGTGAAATCCCGCAGTTGCAGGAGATAGCCGGGAAGACATGGAAGAAAGAGGACGAGCTGAAAAAGCTGAAATCCGAACTCGCCGCACTGGACCGCAAGATACAGCTGGAGCTGGCTCCGCCCAGCGAGAGTGTCCCCGACGGAGAAAAGCCGTCCTTGCCGGAAGGAACCGAGGCAAAACCAGTGCCTATGGAGCCGCAGCTGCAATCTGGCTATGTAATGGGTGATTTGCAAAAGGAAAGCAAACCGAGAGGTTTGAAACTGTAATTAAAAGACGGTTGTCATAAGGCAGCCGTCTTTTATTATGAGATTATTTGTTGCAATTGTAAAGAAATACATTCTTAAATGAATGAAAATTTCTTTCTTACCGTGTCTGTGTGATTTTGAAGTTCAAAAAATGGATGAAATCGCATCAAAATGTTTTGTAAAACGTGGTAACGGACCTAAATCTTATTTGTCTAATATTAAAGGCAGCAATGCCGTTTACAAAGAATTTAAGTCGTTCATAAAACGGTTTTCTTCCATAATGAGAAAGGTAGTTATTTACCCCAATTATAAATGCTTAAGATATGGAAGAGAAACTATCTTTGGTGATAACCTTGCCTGAAAGTCTGGCAGGATTGCCTATACGATTTGAAGTTAATTCGGGTTGTAGAAATATCGCATTGAACTTAGAATCATCAACCCCTATTAAGAAAAAGTATCTGCTGATATGGAACCAGACAGATTATTTGAAAGTGGATGACGAAGATATTCTATGGATTAAGGCTGACGGAAGTTACAGTTGCATCCATTTTAGGGATGGAAACAAAATGATGGTTTCAATCAATCTGGCCAATATCATGAAAGACCTTCCTACAGAAAAGTTTATGAGGATACACCGTTCCTATATTGTAAATATCGGAAATATTGAAAGTATCGCCGGAAACTGTGTAAGAATGAACGGCCAATATATTCCGATAGGTCGCGAATACCGCAAAGATTTCTTTGAGCATTTCTCTTTTATCGGTGTCAGAAAGAATCCGTTGTAATGTTGTTCATAAAGGATTCCGGCAGTTCGTAAAACAAATTTGCCCCACTTATATGCCTCCCGTAAATTTACCATCGTAAACCTACAGGTTACATTAAACAATTTATTATTAATAATTAAAAAAAGGAGGTCATTATGGCAATTGACACCACCCCTTCGCAAGTAGCAACCAGTGCGCTACAAGCGATTCCCTTCGGTTCCATTATCGGAGGTCCGTTGAAAGCTGCAATCGAAGCACAGGCTATGGCAGCCCAGACATCATGGCAGTTTATTCAGGAAGTAGGTCTGACGGTTAATCCGCAGACAAATCAGAAAGAAGCCGTGAACGTATCGTTCCAGTTCATGCAGGACGGACGCATGGTACAGCTGAATGTTCCGTTGCTGACCATTGTACCTATCCCGTACATTGCAATCCAGAACGTGGACATCAACTTCAAGGCCAACATTTCTGCATCATCTTCTTCGGTTCAGGAGAGCTCGTCTTCACAGTCCATCGACGCCGGTGCGGACATCAAAGCAAAAGCGGGCTGGGGTCCGTTCAGTGTGGAAGCGAATATGAAAGCCAACTATTCATCCAAGAAGGACTCAAAGGCGACACAGGATTCACGTTACAGTGTGGAATACACAATGGACGTGGCGGTGAAGGCCGGACAGGACAGTATGCCGGCAGGTCTGGCAAAAGTGCTTGAACTGTTGGGCAGCGCGATGGATGTCAGCAATCCAAAAGGTACACTTGAAGTCAATGCTCGCAAGTTGACTCTTGACCCGAACGGCAATGCGACTTTGATTGTCACTTACAAGAACTGCAACGGTCTGTTCGAATCTGAAAAAGTCAAAGTAACAGATGGAAACGGAAATCCTTGCAACGCTACTGAAACCAATGCAGAGAGCGCAGTCTTTGAATTGAAGGCTATCGGTGATTACACTGTTGAAGTTACTGACAATGCCGACAAAAAGCTGAATGTGAAAGTAGAACAGTAATTCAGATCATTAAAACCTAAAAAAGAATCTTATGGCTCAATTAAGTACAATTATCAGTTCAATCCTCCGCGATATGGTATCGGCACAACATGAGGCGAATATGTATGCTGCTTCGCTGGAAGAGATTTACAAACGTGACGGACGTTTGGAAAGATTCCACCTGCCCGCCATTGCACTCGGTGAACTTGAGTTGGGTATCCAATATGGAGTAAAGGATGATTCCGCCCTAAAAGAACAGTTTGAAATCAATTATCCGGCATTACGGAAACTCTCGAAAGAGATCAGTTTGCAGCTTGCCAATACTGTTTTGGCCAGCGTGTTGAAAACACTTGAAGAGGATATGCCTGCGAATAATGCTGTAGGAGAAGACAACCCTGTACTTATGTTGAACAATGCTCCAGACACCAAACGAGATTTTTGTGCTTATTTGAGCCGTAAGATTGTAAAGTCATTCCGTGAATCGTTCTTCACACTTATCAATGATGATGGAACCGCCAATAGAGGTCAAATCATGAGATGTGTGATTTCAACCTGCGAAGAAGAAGTTCTCAACAACAAAGATTTCAATTTCCATTTTGACCAGACGGGTGGCACTTTGCTCCGTGAAAAGGTAAGGCAAGATATTCGTCAGTCAGTTGGGACGGTACTGGACGAATCCCTGAAGAATTTAGACTTGAAACGTAAGAAACTCGTGCCTTCTCTTGATGTAACAGTTAATTCAGAAGAAATAGCGAAACTTCCAGACGAATGTATCCACACGCTCCATCTGAAACTTGATCCCCGTGACATCAGGCTATATCAGGATGAAAACAAATAAATTCAATCGTATAACAATAAAATCCTATAATCATGGCAAGTGAGAACAATCAAAAAAACATTAGCAGCCAAGTGATGGAGTTGAAAGACTTGATTTCCGGTCCGTTGGTTGCCACTATAGATGCGGATACCATTTCCACCAGAAGGTATCTGAGTTACCTGATAGAACTGGCATTTGAAGAATACGACAAGGAAACGGGCAAGGGCGGCAAGTTACGGACACTTGATTTCACATTCACGAGCCAGGATGTGAATGGCACACGTCTGCAAAGAATCAGCATTCCGCTGCTGACCCTTGTCCCGCTTCCTCTGTTGCAGGTAAAAGAAGCGGATTTCGATTTCGACATACAGGTCGTTGATGCGATCAGTGCGGACAAGGATGCCACATTTTCATTTAAGAAAGGTGAACCCCAATCGGAAGAAGACAGCAACGACGGTGTCAAGCTGCGTGTATCTATGGCTCCAAGCAGTGCCAGCGGCAGTGTGAAGACGACAACGCAGCAATCGCTGACAGCCAATATGAAGATAAAAGTCAAGATGCAGCAGGCTGACATGCCCGGCGGTGTGGCGAACCTGCTTCATCTGACAACCAACAATCTTCAGATAGAGGATATAGACGGTCCATCTTCAGAAAAAGAAAATAAGGAGGAAGAAGGAAATGGCAAACAATAATCAACAAGAACAACGTGTTCCGGGTTTTGCCTGTCCGCAATGCGGCAGATTCATTACCACGAGTATAACAGAATTGCTTTCGGCTACCTATCTGCAATGTCCGTTTTGCCATTTGCAACTGCACATTGACCGCCGGCAGTCTTCCAAAGCATTGAACGCCCTTGCCAAAGTGGAGGCGGCACGTCTGAATGTGGAAAAAAAGAGCAAGTTCAACAGATAAAAAACGGTCATGGAAGAAAAAGGAACATGGAAACGGGTCAAGTCCACCATACACCGATGGTACGTTGCGTTTTTGCGCTCACTGGGACTTCGGAAAAAGGAACCCTATGAGAACAGGCATACCGATACCCCGCCGGATTCTCCCGGTGTACCTCCGGTTCTGATGCCGGACATTCTGCCCCTTTCTCCTGAAGGATTCCCCGAAAGCAGCATTTCTGCCGACATCATCTGCAAACGGCTGGAACATTTGAGCAAAAAACGGCTCTTTTCCGTACGGAAGAACGGCAACCGTGCGGAATGGAAGGTACGTCCGGCAAATTTTGTGGACGCCTATCTTTTCCTGCTCAGCATACCTCGTGTAGAAGTGTCGTGGTTGACAACCCGGCGTATAGGGGACAAGACCGTAATCAGTGTCTCGTTTCAAGACGGAGGAAAAATTGAACTGATCAACAAAAAAATACTCTCGGAGAAAAAGCTTTTCCTTCGTCTGACGAAAGGGAAAGAGTGTTTGTTAACCATATATTTTATCAACTCTTAAAAAATGTAATTTATGAATCCATTTGAAAAATGTCTGGACGGACAGTCCGAAATGCTGGTGGCTTGTGCAACCATGCTGGAAAAGTATGTGTCAAAGTATCCGCAGACAAAAGGTAATGTAAAGTTCAACGATGAAGACATGAAGCTGTGGAAAGAGAAGTTCTACCCGTCATTGGTGGAAAGCGGTCCGCAACTTCCCGACAACCTGTTTTTCGACCCTTCGGGAAAGAACAAGGACATCGGTATCGGTAAGGACGGCGAGTTCAGCGCAACCGAACTGTTCCAGTTCCTTTACCGGGTATATAAAGCCCTGTATGAGGTTACAGCTATGAACAAAGGATTGATATAATGCCGTTTCATATCGTCCTGAGGAGCGTGCGGGAAAAGCATTGAGGGGCTCGCCGCTCCTTTTCATTTTAACAACATAACCATTAAAAAAAAGATTATGCAAACAATCAGATTAAATTCGACCGGTCCGGACGTGGAACTGCTCCAACAACTTCTCTGCAAGTGGGGATATAAGGTGAACGGAACAGGTGTTTTTGACGCGGAAACGGATGCTGCCGTCCGTAAATTCCAGCGTGACGGACGACTGGACGCCGACGGCATAGTCGGCAAACGTACCTGGGACTTGCTTCAGAACGAGGATGCCCGCGCCCTTTCTTCCTATCGCATCAATGATGCCGATTATGAGAGAGCTGCCGGGCTGCTCGGTGTAGAAGTGGCAGCGGTCAAAGCCGTTCTGGAGGTGGAAACTGGCAATAAAGGCGGTTTCTTATCTCCGGGTTATCCGACCATTCTCTTTGAAGGCCATATTTTCTGGAATCAGTTAAAGGAAAGAGGCATTGACCCGGAGAAATACCGGAAAGGAAACGAGGATATTCTTTATCCGAAGTGGGACAAAAGCCACTATAAGGGCGGCATAAAGGAATATGACCGTCTGGAGAAAGCCCGTGCCATCCATCGTGAAGCCGCCGATTCTTCCGCAAGCTGGGGGCTGGCACAGATCATGGGATTCAATTACAAGGCTTGCGGCTGCAAGAATGTAAGCGAGTTCGTCGGTGACATGACGGAAAACGAGGGCAGGCAGCTGGATCTGTTCGTCCGCTTCCTGCAAGGGAACAAATGGGACAAGTATCTCCGTACACTTGACTGGAAAGAGTTTGCCCGTCATTACAACGGTCCGTCTTATGCCCAGAACCAATATGACATGAAATTGGAAAATGCGTACAAGAAGTATAAATAATCCGGTATGTTACGCCGTCCTGCGTATGTTTATCCTGATGTTGCTTGCTTTGTCAGCAGGCGACATCAGGTCATTTGCGTCTGAGCAAGGGGATTCCGACAGCATCCTTGCCGTCCTTTTCCCGAACGGCAAGGCCATCGGTCAGCCCTATACACGCAACTGCACGGACATCAGGATGGTTCGTGTGTTCAGCGAGGACGAAGCCTACGGCATTTTCAGGCGTCTGTGCGGGAAAGAGTATATTTTTCCGGTGAGTGACGGAAAGTATCATTACCATGCGTGCCTGTTTGCCAAGCCATATACCGGTTATCTGCTTTACAGTTTTCATGTGAAGCCCGACACTTATGAGGTCGGTGTCATTTATGTGCATTCACCCGAACTTCGTAAACTCGGTATAAAGGAGCTTCATTTAGTAAAAGCCATAAAAATAAAGAAATAATCCATTGTTCTTTGACATACATATGAAAAATAAGGGGTTAGATGATAAAAAGCTCTGATTAGAGGCCTAATACGAACGGATTTTTGTAAATTCGCAAAATTTTTAGAAATCCGAAATGATAATACAAGGTCCTGAAATATATTATGCGGCATCCTGCCTGATACTGGTCGTTACGTCACTGTTTTGTGCGTTGGTGCGTTATTTTCACATGTGCCGTCCGTTTGACGAGGAAGAAGCCTATTTCTATCCGGCCCGCAAGCTCATCACGATTGTCTATGCCTGTTTCGCCTTGCCTGTGGTATGGCTTTTCCGCATGGACAGCCCGGACGCATACTTCTTTATGCGTGTTTTTCTTATGCTGCTGTTGCCCGGTGCGGGCGTGTTGTCGTTCCGCCGGTTTTTCTTCAGCAAGACAAGACACCGCAGACTGATATTTGTATTGTCCGGTATCATTCCTCTTGTCATTATACTGGTCTGTTGGATATACGGCTGGATTGGTGGAGATACCCTCTACCGCCATCGTGATATGCTTCTTCTCCTTATCGGAGGATATTCCCTGCTGCTTACAGCCATGCTGTTGCATACCACAAGCTGGCTGTTGCGCCAGATTCGCCTACACATGCAGGAAGAATATTCCAACAGTGAAGATTTTCCGGTACGTTTTGCCGGTTTTGTCGTATTCATGCCGGTGCTGTATCTGGGAGCCGCATGGTGGCTGTTTTTTACAGGCGACCATAATTATAACATGTGGTTCCAGCTGGTCATTTCTGTCATGCACATCGTACTTTTGATACGGATATTGCATCCGCAACGAAAAGAATATCGTGACGTGGTGGAAGAAACGGAAGAACTCATAGTGGAGAAAATAGAAACGGTACTGTCCGACCGGGGAAGCGGCAGCAGCCTGCTGTCTGTTGATGCCAAGGATGAACTGGAAGCGAAAATACGGGCAGCATTGACCGAGGACAGGCTTTACCTGAATCCGAACCTGAAAATCGGCGAACTGGCAGATGCGGTAAAGAGCAACCGGAAATATGTATCCATTGTCATGAAAGAACGTTTCGGTTCCTTTTATAAGGAACTGAACCGGCTCAGGATTGAGGCCGCTGTCCGATACCGGGAAGAGCACCCTTCGGCAAGCCGTGAAGAAATTGCTACACATTGCGGTTTTTCCAATGTAAGGACTTACAGCCGAAACCTGAAATCCGGGATGCAGGACAAGAACACAGAAGGACAATTTAAGGAAATTCCCTGAATTGTCCCTCATTATGAGCATTTTTCCTTAAATTGTCCTTCAAATTTTCTAAGATTGTCCTCTCACTTTCCGTTAAAATCCGCTAACTTTGCAAGCGGAATTTAATAATTGAATGACAATGTATTTTGATTTACAGCACATTTCAGGAAATATGGCAATCTGTTCAGGCAACATTCCGTTGTCCGCTGCATCGTGCATATACCTGTATTCAAGAAAGTGTCTTGTAAATTTGGATATGTGTGAGATTTGTGTAAACACACACACACACACACACACACACACACATTGCGACCGGCGTATCTTCGCGCGTTAATATACTTATTATCATCAATACATGCAAGGGTGGAAACTCCTTTTTACGGGAGCTTTCCGCCCTTTTCCGTATTCGTATGCCCCGTTTAACCCATTAAAACAAAAGTCGTATGAATACCGAAATAACCATTATAGCAAGTATATTCCTGTTGCTGAGCGGACTGGCAGCGTTTCCGTTTACGCTCGATTACAGCAATACTTCATGGATGCCCCGTTGGATGCGTCCTGATGTGGACTACCTGGAACGTCCGTTCCGCTACGACTATCCCGGACGCGGAATGCAAATAATCTTCTCCCTCCTTGTCCTGTTTGTGGGAGCAATGTCACTGCTTACCTTGCTGGACAAAAACCTGTCCCAAACGGTAACTCCCGGACAGTGGTTCGACAGTATGTCACTTGTGCTTCCTGCCTGTCAGGTATCCTGTATCCTGTTCATGCGTCAGGAATACAACGATCCGTTTGAATATGCCGACCGCCTTACCGGATTCAGCATGTGGAAAGTTACAGCGGCTCTATGCCTGATACCTCTTCTATGGTTGCCATACGTTGCCGGTCTATTGGATTCTTCCATGTACCGTTTTACGGTACTTTCCTATAATTTGCTGGCATACGCCTTTCTCGTTTACGATTATATACGGGTTTATAGAAAACGTTTTGATTATGAATACACCGGACATGTAGGTCTGAAGGGAATGTATCCGGAAAGCCTGTACCTTTTGGCCTATCCGGTCTGTTCGGTAACCCTACTCTGGTCCCTATGGCAAAACAAGGAAGTCTGTATTCTCGTATATGGTGTGGCGTTGATTATTTTCAGTCTGACGAAGACAGTATGCCGCTTTCATCCGGCAATCCGGGGAGATGAACATGAACGGTGCGAATATCTCTGGTATCGTCCCCGCGAAATGACTACTGACCGGGCAAAGAGGATTTGCAGTCAGATACAGAAAGGCAGAGGGATATTTGCCGACGCACGTCCTTATTACGTGGTTGTCAGCCGCCGCTGCCATTCCACCCGTTACCAGTTCCAGCTTACCACTGAGGGAGAACATCAAAAAAGGATTCTTCTCGATGGGAACATACGTGTCCTGATCTGTAGGAAATTCGATTCTTTATCCGCAGCCAGCCTTTACCGGCTGCAACTGGTGGAGCAATACTGGAACACGTACTATAATAATTTTTTCCGTTACGAGTCACGTGCCCGTTCGGAGTTTGAAGAAGAACTGAAATGCGACGGAATCGAGGAGAAGAAAATCGGTTCTTCCATTTAAGCAGCATCAAGTGATAATGACCTATAATATGAAAAAAAGGAACTATATTCTGTTACTCTGCATCCTGCTCTGTGCAGCTCCGCTCATGGCCCAGGATGCTTCTGAAAATACCAAATTTCCCGGCTGGTATGTGGGTCTGCAAGGTGGCGTACCCTTCGGTGTGAGCCAGTTCAGCAGTTTCGGTTTCGACAAGACCCGTGCGGGATTCAGCGGCGGAGTTTATGGAGGCTACCGTTTCAATCCTGTACTTTCTTTGGAGGCTCTGGCTGTTTTCGGGAAAACGGGCATGAGCCAGAGAGATTGCTGCATCTCCGGCAATTACTGGCTTGGTTCGGACGGTGTCCGTTATCATGCTCCGGTACTCGGAATGGAAGGCTGGGACTATGCCGGCCTGAAAAGCAGTGTAACGACGCAACGCTACGGTTTGCAGCTCAATGCCGATGTGCTTGGTTTTTTCCCGTCCACCCGTCAAAGCCGGTGGAGCGTGGAGGTGTCGCCCCTGCTGGCAGCCGTTGGCACGAAAGCCTCCCTGTCCACCCTTGACGGCGGAAAAGAAGTATGCAAGGAAAATACGGAATGGCATCTGGGTGCAGGCGGAAACATTCAGGCAGGATACCGTTTTGCCTGCGGTATAGGTGTCGGCATTTACAGTGGTGTCACTTACCTTACGGGCGACGGCATGGACGGACTTCCCAAGAGCGGGCACAAAGCCAACTATATATGGGAAAGCGGCATACGTGTCAGTTTCGCGTTCGGCAAGAAAAGCGGAAAGAAAGCAGACCACGGCATTGCTTACCCGGCATCTACCGGTCAGCCGCAGGATGAGAGGGACAATGCCGTAGAAACAGCCCCGGCGGAAATACCGGAACAGACCGTCACGGACAGTACGGCACAGAAAACTGTTGTCACGGCAGCAGACAATTCAACCGAAACCGATTTTGAATTCCCGACTGTCTATTTCGATTTCAACAGCATTTCGCTTCGTCCGTCCGAGACATCCAAGCTTGAAACGATACTCAGCATACTGAAAGAACATCCCGACATGCACATAGTCGTGACGGGCTGGTGCGACACCCGTGGCAGCCGGAGCGTAAACGAACGCTATTCCATCCGTCGTGCCGAAGCAGTCAAGCTGTGGCTTGAAGGCCGCGGCATCGCAGCCGGACGCATTACAGCCGTAGGGCGTGGCAGCGACGTGAACGAGAAGGACGCGGAGAAAGCCCGCCGTGCCGAAGTGACAGACAAGGAAAGAAAGGAGGACAGACGATGAAAAAGACAATCAGACATTGCCTATATGTATCCCTGCTCATGCTGTTGCCGCTATGGACGGCCTGCGACAAGGATATACACGAAAATGACAGGCACGGACTTGCCGTCGGCATGGAATGGCTTGAAGGCATCGAGCCGACCGACATCACAAGTCCGGTAAACCTGTGGATATACGATGCGGAGGGGCATGAAGTGGAAGCGCACGAGTTTTCCTCTCCGCAAGAACTGGCATCCGGCCTGTTCAGCCTGCCGGAGGGCGACTATACGCTTGTAGGCGTCTGCGGCCTGACAGAGCCGTTTCGGTATGATTATGAGAACGGTACACGGACAGCCGACATGCTGCGCGTTTCGCTTGCCGACCCGTCGGCTTCGCCCGCACACGCCGTCGGTGGCGTGGCCGGGGTGAGAGTGACCGACACCGGGGTCAACCTCCGCTCCGTCATCCGTGTCGCTCCGTTGCTGGCAGAGCTTGCCGTCCGTATCGACGGCGCGCCCGAAGGAGCGTCGCTTGCCGTCACGGTACGCAATGCCGCCACCTGCCTTTATCCGGCACGGCGCGGCGATGACAACAGCTACGTCGTACCTTCCGCCGAAAAGACAGATGCGCTCCTGCCGCAAGCCGTTGCCGACAGGGGGACGCTCTCTACCGATGCCCGCCTGATGCCGACGGCACAAGGTGAAGCCTGCACGATGCTCTACATGGTCATGACCTTTGCCGACGGCTCCCGTCATGAATACACGGCAGAAGCTCCCCTGATGCTTGCCGGGAAACGCTACGAGCTGGCATTGGAATACGACAGGATGCAGCCCTACATGTATATCACCGCCACCGACATTAACCCCTGGGGCGAAGGCTGGATTACGAGTGATGACATCTTTAATCCCGGAATATAATTAACAAATAAAATAAAGATAGAGTTATGATGAAGAGCATGTTATCCGTTGCAGCCGCACTCCTTGTACTGGCGGCATGCACGAACGACCATGAACCCGGCTATGCTCCGGCAAAAGAGATCCGGGTGGATGCTTCCATCGGGCAGATGACCCGTGTGACAACCGACGGCGACGAATCGGTGTTTGAGACGGGCGACCGTATCAGCGTCTATGCCTGGTTGGGTGCAGCCGACGATGCACAGCAGCTTGTGGTGGACAATTCCGTCAACACCTTAGGCGACGACGGCACATGGACGGCCAGCCCGCAAATGCTGTGGGCAAACAGCAGTTCGGCGCATTACTTTCTGGGCATTTACCCTGTGCAGGAGGTAAGCGACCTGAAAGCCATGAACTATGTACTGACCCCTGAAGACCAGGAGGCAAGCGACCTTCTTTATGCCATGAATGCCGGCACTGAGAACAAGGGCATAACGCCCACTAACACGCCCGTGACGCTGACCTTCAGCCACCTGATGTCGAAATTAGTCATCAACCTGAATTTCCGCAGCCAGTGGTCCGGAACACCGGTCGTGGAATCGGTCAGAGCCATTGCAAAGGCGGAGGCAAGCGTCAATCTCCTCTCCGGAGAGATTACGCCACAGGGCGACAATAAGGCGATAGACATCCCGGCTTTGGAAACACCGGCAGCCAACTACGCATGCAGCTATGCCGGTATCATGATTCCTAACAGCAATTTAATTGAAATACAGATCAAGGTAAAAGACATTGACGAGCCATACGTCTATAACGTAGGGGTTTCCATCCCGTTGGAAACAGGCAAGTACACCACCGTCAACCTGACATTGGGACGCGACGAAATCACCTTAGACAATGACATCACCATCACCGACTGGGCTCCGCTCGAAGGCGACTATGGCGGTAACATATTTTTTCCGGGTGCGTAAACCGCTGTGCTGACTATATATTTATAACTGATTAAAACAGCAAACGTATGAATATAAAGAATCTATTATTGGCAACAACCGCTATCCTGTTGGCTGCGTGCAGCACCGACAGCGATGTACTGCCACCGCAAGACCTTGGACAGATAAGGGTAACGGCATCCGTGGGAGCCATGACCCGTGTGGCCCATAGCGGCAACTCGACCACCTTCGAGACGAATGACCGCATCAGTGTCTATGCCTGGTTAGGAGCCGACAACGACATGCAGCGGCTTGTGGTGGACAACTCCATCAATACATTAGGCGGTGACGGCACATGGACCGCCGAGCCGCAGATGCTTTGGGCCGACAATACGTCCGACCACTATTTCCTCGGCATCTATCCCGAGCGCAACGGAGCTACCGATTACGATGCCGACCCCTATACGCTGGACTTCAATAACCAGACCGCGAGCGACCTGCTGGTGGCGAGGACCACGGCCAAGCCCACCGGTTCTGCCGTGAAGCTGGAGTTTGAGCATGTAATGGCCAAGCTCGTGGTAAACCTTTCGTTCCGCAACGAGTGGACAACCGCACCCGAAGTGGCTTCGGTAACGGCAACCGCATGCACCGAAGCCACCGTGAATTATTTAGAGAATCCTGTCGAGGTAACCCCGGCCACCGGTCAAAACCTTGTGGTGATTCCCTTCACGGGCACATCCGCCAGCTTTGCCGGCATCATGATTCCCGGGCAGAGCGGGTTCCGCACCATCAACGTCACGCTGGAGAACGGCAAGGTATATACCTATACCCACTCTGCGGACATCGACCTGCAACCGGGCAGATACACTACGGTGAACCTTGTGCTGGGACGCGACAACATCAAACTGGACGATGCTGGCATCAACGTGTCGGACTGGGAAAACGGTACTTCCATTGATGGCGGTGAAGCGACCGAAGCCTACTCATACGATTCCAATACCAAAACCATCACCATTTACAGCGGTGAAGGACTGAAGGTAGCGGCAGATGTGGCGAACAGCGGTGATACCGACATCAACATCATCCTCAACAATGACATCGACCTCTCGGGCATCGACTGGACGCCGATAGGAACTGAAAGCCGACCATACACCGGCAACTTCGACGGCGGCGGCCATACCATCACGGGGCTGAAGATTGACAAATCGGGAACGGACTATGTAGGACTGATTGGCTGTCTCGGCAGCGGAGGTAAGGTGCAGAACGTGACGCTGACAAATATAAGCGTATCCGGTGCAAACTGCGTCGGCGGCATTGCGGGACAGAACTATGGCACTGTAGAGAATTGCTCGGTCAATGGCACGGTGACAGGTAAGGGGTTCACCGATACCGGCGGCATTGCGGGATCAAACTATGGCACCATCTCCGGCTGCTCGGCGGAAGGGACTGTGACGGGTAGTGTCAATGTCGGCGGAATAGCCGGAGGCAGCTATCTCGGGGTAATCATCGATGGCTGCCATTCCACAGCGGCTGTATCGGGCATTAGCTCTGTCGGCGGCGTGCTGGGCAACCTGGGAAACAATAGCTTCCTCATGGCCTGCTACTCCACGGGCAACGTTACTGCCACGATAACGTATGGTTACGCTCACGTCGGCGGCGTGGTGGGTATAAACGGCCAAGGTACCGTAACCGCCTGCTATCACGCCACGGGCGAAATCACCAGTTCAGTAGGAGATAGAATCGGCGGCATCGCTGGCTGCAATGACCAAGGTACTTTCACCGCCTGCTACTGGGAGAACAATCAGGAACAAGGCACCGGCAGCGGAAGCACCGGCGGAACCGCCAAGGTGACGGACGGTAACTGGCAGAAAGCCGCTGACGCCATGAATACCGCCTTGCAGAGTGCAGGCTCAGGTTGGCATTACGAACTCAACGGAGCGCTGCCGACATTGGAGTAATAATAAACCGCCGGAGCGGGATTCCGGTTCCATCCGAAAAAGGAATCTTTGAAAGATAAATAATTAACAACTTAACAGAAAATAGTTCAAATGAAAAAAGCAAACATTTTGGCAACAGCAGCGCTGGCCACCCTTTTGGCAGCCTGCTCCAACGACAGCGACGTGCTCAACACGCCCGACTATGCCGACACGCCTATCGGACTGAATGTGAACGTAGGCCCGATGGCAACCCGTGCCGGTTATGAACAGGGAGCATTGACCGAAGGAAGTTTCGGACTTTATCTGACAACGGAAGGCACCAACAGCGACGAACGCTACAACTGCACGAACCGGGAAGTGAGATATGACAATGGCTGGACGATTCAGGGCGGACAACTCCTGTGGAAAAGCAATGATGCAACAGTTACCTATTACGCCTATCTGCCCTATACAGGAACAGTGAGTGATGCTGCAAACTATGCCTTTGCGGTACAGACCGACCAGAACAGCGATAGCAACGTAAAGGCATCCGATTTTCTGTGTACCGGAACACAGACTGCCACAGCCGGAACGGCACTCGACATCAACTTCCAACATGCACTGTCCAAGCTGAACGTGACACTGACAAAGGGCTCTGAGCTTGAAGAAGGACTGATCTTCACATCGGTAAGGCTCTCCAACTGCGCCACGGCCACTACCGTGAATCTGACTGACGGAACAACCGGTAACACTACCAACAGCGGACAGACCATCACCCTGTATGCTGCAACGCCAAACGAGCAATACGAGTGCATCCTCGTACCGCAGACCTTCGCTCAGAGCCTGAAGGTGGAAATCACCGACAACAACGGAAAGGTATATACATTCACATCCAACAAAGACCTTACGTTTGCCAGCGGCAAACAGTACACGCTGAATCTTACCGTAGGCCGCGACAAAGTGACGACGGGCACCATTTCTGCCGACCCATGGGGTGAGGAACAGCAAGGCGGCGACTTAGTAACAGAATAAAAGTAAACAACGTTCATAAACATGACAAGAATGAAAATAGCAAAATATATTCCGGCTGCCGCCCTCGCACTGGTGTTGGCAGGCTGCCAAAGTGAAGATGATTTCATGTCCTCCGACTATGCCAACGACCCGATGGCCGTACACATCCGTGCAGGCATCGAGGCTCTGCAGACCCGTGTGAACACGACAGGAGCAGGCGACACATGGGAAACAGGCGACCTGATTTCGGTAGCCAATACCTCGACAGGTGCGGTAACAGGCAAGGACAAGGCGGTTTACAAATACAACGGCAGCACATGGGAGCCTGAAGGAGCCGACTACATGGTCTGGGCTGACGATGTAAACACCTTTGAAGCCTATTATCCCGTCGTGGAAGGGAAAACGGACTCCTACACGCAGTTTGAACTCCCGGCCGACCAGAGCAGCAATACTCCGGGCGCAGCCAACTACATAGGCCGTGCGGACTATATGACGGCGGCAGCGTCACAAAGTAAGAGCGACGCGCTGAACCTGACATTCAAGCACCACCTGACCAAGGTTACCGTGAAGATAAGCGGTTACGGCAACCAGTACGCCACACAGAAACCTGTATTCCAGGCTCCTACATTCACGGTACCTACCACAACGACTACAGTCGATGGAAAGACACTGACCGTTGCCGGCAATGGAACGACAGTAACCGGACTATTCAGCGAGGACGCTTCAACAGAAGCCAAACACAGCTTCACCGCCGTCCTGCTGCCGGGCAAGTATGCTACTAATGATACGTTTGTCCAACTGAACATGGAAGGCGGCACTTCGCTTACCGTCAAGGCCAATGTTCAACAACTGACTACCGGTTTGGAATCGGGCAAAGCCTATACCTTCAACGTGACCGTAGGTAAGAATGGTGCCACCATCAACAGCGTTACGGTTGGCGACTGGGGTACCGACGGCTGGACGGAAAGCGGCACGGCAGACGCAGCCCTTTCATTCAGCATCCAGACTTCGACGGACGAACTGGCAACTGACAGCGATGGATATATCCTTGCCGATTGACAAACAATAAAATTCAGACCATAAAATAAACGGAATAACAAAATGAAGACAAGAAACAAACTATACGATAAGAGCCGGCTGCGCCTCCTTTGTCTGCTGACAGCGTTGCTCGGCATATTCGGTGCCGGACAGACATGGGCGGGCAATCCCACCACCCTCACTGTGGGCGGCACCAATGCACTTAACGGCGGCTACTGGTTGACCAACGCCGACGGCACCCTGACCCCAGACGGGGCAAGCGCAGACAACTACAATGTCTACTACGACGGCAGCGGCACCCTGACCCTGAAGGACGCCAACATCACCGGGGATAGCAGCGCCAACTTCGGCGCGGGCATCTACGCAGAGGGCGACCTGACCATCGTGCTGGAGGGCAGCAGCACCGTCACGGGCGTTGTGTGTAACGACGAATCCCGGGGCATCACTACTTTAGATGGGAATCTGACCATCCAAGGCGGCGGCAGCCTGACCGCGCGGGGGGCTGATATGAGCGGAGACAGCAGTTATGGTATCGATGTCTCTGGATCATTCACCCAGCAAGGCGGCAGCGTCACCGCCATCGCCGGCAACGTGAGCGGAAGCAATCCTTCGAGTGGTCTCAATGTATCTGGCACGGTTACGGTGAAGGGAGGGACGCTGACCGCCACCGGCGGTTCTGCTGCTATAAATAGCAGTTACGGCATCTCTACGTATTCGTCTGTTGTCACCGTGAGCGACGCCACCGTGACCGCCACCAGCGGGTCTGCTGGGTATGCAAGTTATGGCCTTTATATTGGGTCCTCTTCCCCTTCTGTGACCCTATCCGGCAGCAGTTCCCTCACCGCCCGGAGCGGATCGGCGACGGACACGGCGGGCGGCATTTACGTCCAGAACCCCTTTGGCAGCACAGGGTCCGTAACCGTCGGGGACAACTCCACCCTGCTGACCAACAGTGTGATATTGCTTGATCAGTATGCCGCTGAAAAACCGCTGGCCCCCACCGGCAACGGCAGCTGGCTGATCTACGGCCAGAGCAACCAGACCAGCGCCGTGGGCGGCAACTATACCCTGACCGATAACCTCACCATTGAAAGCGGGAACACCCTCACCATCCCGGCGGGCAGCACCCTGACGATTCCGAATGGTAAGACTTTGACTGCCGATGCCAACCAGTTGGTTGTAAACGGAGAACTGGTATTGGAAGGTACGTTCGATAATGCAAAGGAATTGGAAGGTTCGGGAAATCTTGTTTTGGGCGAAATAACGCTGACTGACGATGAGGGTATTGGCGCGTATGAAGATTACCAACTCAAGTTGAAAAGCAAAAAGGTTACTTATACCCGTGCCCTGTCAGATAACTCCCAATATGGAACCATCTGTCTGCCGTTCGTTCCTACTTCTGTAGCTGGCGGTCAGGTTACTTACTATCAGGTCGAGAAGTTGGGAAGCGACGAGATTACCCTCGTAGAAACCAATTTTGAAGCCGGCAAGCCGCTGTTCTATCAAACATCCGGTACAGGCAGCATCACCTTCAGCACCGAAAGTGCCGCAGGCGTGGAACTGGTAACCATCCCTGCGACAGACAGCTTCATGGAAGGTACAATGAGTGAGGTTATACCCAACGCGGGCTACTTCCTGAAGAACAACAACATCTATCCGATAACCGATGGAGTCCAAGTAAAGGTGAAGTCTTTCCGTGCGTATGTGAAGGGGCAGAATGATGCTTCGCAAGCAAGCGTCATGTCTGTCAATGTGGCAAGACCGTAACAAAGTATTAAGAACTCCCATTCCGGGCGGGAGCATTTGTGCCCGGTAACATCATACAGACACCGCAGCCCGCTACCGCAAGGTCAGTGGGCTGCATTTTCATAGGAGAAACTATAAACAAAATGAGGTAAACCGCATGAAACAGAAAACAATAGCAACCAGGCACCTGCGCACCAAGATAGCGGCGGGATATGTGCTGATACTATTCGTCATTTTCGGCATCGTCTATATTTGGCTCAACGAACAGCACAGACGACAGGAATTAGAGATTACAAGCCAAAAGATAAGATGTTTACGCAAGGACATACACGAGGTATATGTTAAAATGGTGGATTTATCCCTTATTGGTGAGACCGTGCTGGACTGGAATGAGGAAGATATGAATATATACCATAAGAAGCGTCTGGAGGTGGACAGTCTGCTCAGCCTGTTCAAGTCCAGCTATCGCAGCGAACGTATAGATAGCGTCTGCCGGCTGCTGGCTGAAAAGGAAAATCTGCTGAATAAAATCATGCTGGTACTCAACGAACAGGAAGATATAAAAGACAAAATAGCCCGACGGGTTCCAGTAATAGCCCGCAAGAGTTCGCAGGAAGAGCCCCCAAAAAGAAAACGGACAGGCTTCTTAGGACTGTTCGGAAAAAAGGAAGAAGCGAAACCGACTGTTACGACTTCCATGCTCAATACGCTGAACAGTGACGTGATAGCCCGCCAGAAAGAACAAAGCGAGAGGTTGAGCCAATACACCGACAGCCTTTCTGTAAGAAACAGGAAACTGAACTGCCAGTTGCAAGGAATGATTAAGAAAATGGATGCGAGAATACGGACAGACCTGCAACAGCAAGAAACAGAGTTAGCCGCCATACGCAGGCAATCGTCGGTGCAAGTAGGCGGACTGACGGCAGTTGTAGCATTACTGCTGCTGCTCTCGTATTTTATCATCCACCGGAACGTGAAACGTATTTGCCGGTACAGGAAAGAGACAAGCGAACTGATAGACAAGCTGCAAAAGACGGTGCAACAGAACAAACAACTGCTTACCGCCCGCCGGAAAATCATGCTGACCGTCACGCATGAACTCCGCACACCGCTGACTGCCATCAACGGTTACGGGGAACTTCTGGCACAGACTGAAAATGAGAACAAAAGAATAGAATATACCCAAAACATAAGGCAGGCGGCAGGTAGAATGACGGATATGCTGAATACCCTGCTGAACTTTTTCCGGCTCGACAGCGGGAAAGAACAGGCAAACGCTGTCCCCTTCCGCCTGAGAAACGTGGCAGAAATACTCCAGACAGAATTTGAACCGCGAGCTGAAGCCAAAGACCTGACCCTGCGCATTACCGGATGCAGCGACATCATTCTGATGGGCGACCGCAACCGGCTGGTACAGATCGGCAACAATCTGCTGAGCAATGCCATCAAGTTTACGGAAAGCGGTACGGTAGGACTGGACATGGCTTATGAAGCCGGGAAACTTGTACTGACCGTGCAGGATACAGGCACAGGAATGAGCCATGAACAGAAGGAAAAGATATTTGAACCTTTTGAACGCCTGCCGAATGCCGCCGTCGAGGACGGCTTCGGGCTGGGACTTCCGATAGTCAAGAACACAGTCACCCTGCTGGGAGGAACAGTAGATGTAGAAAGCGAGGAGGGCAAAGGCAGCCGGTTTACCGTAAAATTGCCGATGCCTCTTGCCGACAATATCATAGAGATAGAAAAGCGCAAGGCAGGAATTTCAGCCAGACGCCATGCGGCTTTTTACTCCGTTCTGGTTCTGGACAATGATGAAATGACACTGGCCATGACCAAAGAGATGTATGGCAGCTTCAATATACGCTGCGACACATGTGCCAATACGTCAGACCTGATGGAAGCCATACGGGAACGGGATTATGATTTGCTGATAACAGACCTGCGAATGCCTGAAACAAACGGATATGACGTGCTGAAACTGTTGCGCTCGTCGAATGTGGGCAACTCACAGACCATCCCGGTAATCGTCACTACGGCCTGGGGCAATTGTGATGAACAGAGCCTGCTTGACTTCGGTTTTTCGGGCTGCCTCTTCAAGCCATTCTCATTGCCAGACCTGCTGCAAATATCCGAGAAATGTGTCGGTATAAAGGAACAGGAATACTCACCGGACTTATCCCCCCTGCTGGCATACGGCAACAAGGAGGAAATGCTGGATACACTGACCCAAGCTACGGAAAAAGAAATGCAGGGAGTGAAACAGGCCGGCATGATGAAAGATCTCAAGGCTCTGGACGAATGGGTACACCATCTGCGCAGTTCCTGGAGCGTGATCCGGGCTGACAAGCCGCTTTGGAAACTGCACGGGCTGTTACACAAGGAAGGCGGCAGTACGGAAGATGAAATCAGCCGGGCTGTCGATGCGGTTGTCCGCATGGGGCAAAGTATCATAGAACAGGCAAAAAAAGAAAGGAGGATACAGGATGAAGGTTTTTGTGGTTGAGGACAATCCGGTCTATTGCAAATATGTATGCAACCTGCTTGCCAAAGAAGGATTTGAAACGGAAACCGCTTCATCGCTGTCAGCCGCCCGCAAGCTGGCGGACAAGATGAAGAGCGAGGACACCATACTTGCCGACCTTCGCCTGCCCGACGGTGAATGTACCGGACTTTTGCAGTGGATGCGCAATCAGGGCAAACGGCAACGCTTTATCGTCATGACCGATTATGCCGAGGTACATACGGCAGTGGAAAGCATGAAACTCGGCTCTGAGGACTATATCCCGAAACGGCTGATAGAAGAACGGCTGCTGCCACTTGTGCAGACCATAAGGAAAGAACAGGAACGCACACGACGTGCCCCCATATTCAGACGTACCAGCGAGGCGTATCTTTCCGCAAAGCATCGCGCCAAGATTGTCGCACCGACCAATCTGAGTGTGATGATTCTGGGCGAGAACGGAACCGGAAAGGAGCATTTCGCCCAGTATATACACGAAAAAAGCAAACGGGCGGACAAGCCGTTTGTCGCAGTGGACTGCGGTTCATTGTCCCCGGCATTGGCACAGTCCGCCTTTTTCGGACATGTGAAAGGAGCATTTACCGGTGCGGATGCCAACCGTATCGGATTTTTTCAGGAAGCGGAAGGCGGCACGCTGTTTCTGGATGAGGTGGGTAACCTGACCCCTGACACCCAACAAATGCTGTTGCGTGCCATACAGGAACGGCGGTACCGACCCGTAGGCGGCAAGGAAGACAAGACAGCCGACGTGCGTATCATTGCAGCCACCAACGAGGATTTGCAGAAAGCCGTATCGGAAAAGCGTTTCCGTCAAGACCTGCTTTACCGCTTGCAGGAATATGCAGTAACTGTACCACCACTCCGGGAAAGCAGTGAAGACATCATGCCCCTCTCGGAATTTTTCCGTGAACAGGCGAATATGGAACTGGAACGCGACGTGAAAGGCTTCGACCAGTCGGCACGCAAAGCCCTGCTCACCCATTCATGGCCGGGCAACGTGCGTGAACTGCGTCTGACGGTACAGGCTGCGGTATTACATACGGCAGGAGATATGGTGTCTGCAAAAGATTTGGAAATAACCGGTGAACATATCTGCACTTCTTGTTGCTTTACCTTAAAAGATGAGGAACTTGAAAAAGAACGTATCTTGCGTGCATTGGAACAAGCGGAAGGTAACCGGAACATGGCTTCACAGATATTGGGTATAGGTCGTACGACATTATACCGGAAAATGATGGAATATGGGCTGAAATACGGCGATAAATAGCTCCAAAATGAATATTTCCGCTGTAAAATAATATATTATCCGCACAAATTCCTATCTTTGTGGAGAAATTTAGGAATAAAAACAGGCAGTCGGATCATGTCCGGCTGTCTGCTGATATAGACATAAGAACGCAAGGTGTCCAAGCGTAAATCTGGAAAATTGACACTGAAAGGTACAAATTGCGTGGTGCTTATGCTATGCTTTGTCATAGCGTGCATTCACGTATATAACCTTTCAAGGGCTTTCCAGAGCCTACGCTTGGTGTAGCGTGGATAGCACGCTACTTTTTTATTCCAAGCGAACCGGAAAGACCAAGAAATTCAGATTATGGCGAAAATACAATTGCTGGCAATACTTTCGATAGACGGCTGTCTGGCGAATATGGACACTGAAGGACGCTGGTGGCTCCGTCCAGATTGTCATGGCATCTCAGACATATATAACAAGGCAACCTTTGAGCTTTCACCGGATTATTCAATGACCACATTGATAGCCGAACATGAGAAACAAGACGACAACACCGTTTATCTGATTGAAGCGACCCATCAGAATGCCGATTTTATCAATGCGCTGCTGAATATGCGTATCGTTGATGAAATTATCATCTACACCGTACCGTTCATAGCAGGTACCGGTTTCTTTCTGTTTCAAAAGAATTTGCCAATATCCTATTGGAAACTGACCGAACAGAAAAGTATGCCGGGAGCCTTGCGACACATATACCGTAAGGTGGATGTGGAAGATAATTAGCCGTATCATGTTCCAAAATGGAACGTGAAATGCGGATTCAGTTGTTTCAAAATGAAACGCGGTTTCATCTTGAAACAGTTTTTTTGGCCGTTTATACAATGGCTGAAAAATATTTTTATCTCTATTCTATTGTATAACAGCAGGATACAAAATCCTGCCGTTTTTTTTCTGTTTGCGGAAAAGCATTTGTACTCATAGTTCATGTGCGCACACTGATAATCAAAGTGTATCATTCAAACAGAAAAAATATGAATTACCTTATATTGACAGAAACCGAATTTTTCGGTCTTATAAACGGAAATGATGAGACAATCAATCTGAATGCTGCCTATGGGTGTTTTGTCAAGGCGGTTGTCGAACTGCTGTCCGATAACGATACGGACGGTGTAAAGATTGCACTGGCGTATGCCGAGAACGAACTGGAATATCACAACACGCAGTATCTTGCAGGTGGGGTGAAAAGCCATACCGACCTGTTTGTCCGCAAAGCCTTGTCTTTTGTCCGCAAGATGCAAAAGCAAATCTCCACAAGCCGCTTACAAGTGCCACCACTATCTCCTTCCTATCCAAGTCCCCCTTCTACTGCCCATTCAGTTCCTACATTGAAATGGACCGGCAATGCCATTGACCTTGTGGAAATGATTTACGGTATCAGCGAGATGGGCTGCATCAATGACGGGGAAATTCCGTTGAAGGAACTTGCACCTGTCCTATACTCTTTTTTCGGCGTAAACTCCAAAGATTGCTACCGCTTCTATACGGACATCAAACGCAGAAAAAATGACAGCCGTACTTATTTTCTTGACCGTATGCAAAAGAAGCTGAATGAAAAAATGCAGCGGGATGACGAGCTGGAACGCATGAGGAGATAAACTCCGTTTCCAGAATGTTTTTAAGGGATTGCATCACGCAATCCTTTATTTTTTGCTGTCTGCAAAGAATTTCCGTCGTTCGCAAAACGGATTGGGAAGGCAGATAGGATGAATTTATCTTTGCCATGTAGGTTTACAACGGAGGGTCCGAAAATCCGAATATTAAATAGAGTAGGAAGAAAAAAATGATAAGAAATGAAAATATTGTCATGGAATGCTCAAGGCTATGATGGGCAGGCGAGAAAGCCCGAATTTATCAGGAATTTGTTAAATACCGGTGAATACGATTTAATATGCATACAAGAAGCGGGACATGCTTTAGGTAGTTTTGATCAAAAAAAACAGGACGGCAATCCTATGATATTGGAATGTAAACAGCCATCTCGCACAAGAGGGGTATCTCAATTACATAATTATTATGCGATATATTATGAATGGGGAAACACTAATTTCAGATGCAGTATGGTAACGTATGTAAAAAAGTGTTTGTATTCTAAAGACAATGTTTACATTCCGCCAATGACTCGTAATATTCGTGGCGGTCTTATTACAACGATCAATCCGGGTCATGGATTAGTAAATGTATGTAATATACATCTTCAATCTGGTGATCTAGACTTTGCATTGCAGCAATTTCAAGAAATCTTAGTGTATATGCGAGGAAAGACATATCCCTTTATAATCATTGGTGATTTTAATATAGATGCTATTAGAAATCAACCTCTTATATCTCCGCAAAATCATTTTTATCCTATAATAATAAACAATCAAATTATAATAACGCAGAAATCTGGTGGGTGCTTAGATTATGCATATTCTGAGATGTATCCTCCATTAGAATATGGAAGACTGGCATACCCCGAAGAATTGTCAGACCATGCACCTGTTGTTTATATTTTCTAAAAGCAAGTATAATCAGCTGTTTTTTTGTCCGACAAGACAAATGGGCGGAACAGGATTTAACTTGCTCCGCCCGTTTTCTTTTTCAGTTGCCAGCTATGGATTCGTCTGTATTGCAATCTCATAGTTTTCATTCATTTATTCTTGAAACTCACTTAAAAGCAGTACCTTTGCATGAAATTTGTGCAATAGGAACATGGAAATATATAACAAACCACCATTGACATACACGGAGCAAGTGGAATTGCTGAAGTCGAGAGGAATGACCGTTCCCGACGAAAAGCGTGCAGAGAGGTTGCTTGCCAACATCAGTTATTACCGGTTGAGCGCATATATGCTGCCATATAAGCTGCGTGAGAATGGAACGATTCTTGACGCATTCAAGGAAGGTACGACTTGGGATATGGTGTATGACCTGTACATATTCGACAGAAAGCTGCGACTGCTGGTCTTTGACGCGATTGAACGGCTGGAGGTGGCAATACGCGCCCAGATTATCTACCAGTTAAGCCACAAGTACGGGGCACATTGGCAGGATAGGCAGGATATTTTCAATCCCCCGGAAACAATAACGCTACGTGACGGTAGAACCGTCACCATAGACGTGTATGGTGACATCCAGAAACATATCAAGGAGCAACTGCATAACAACAAGGCGGAGGTGTTCATACAGCATTATCGGAACAAGTATGACACGCCGGAAAACCCACCCTCTTGGATGAGCGTTGAAATCATGTATTTCAATCACCTGTCACGGATATGTACAGGATTGAAACAACGTGCCGACATCAACGGCATAGCCTCCTATTTCGTGCTCCCGCCACGGACATTCTGCTCGTGGCTTCACACCGTAAACTATGTGCGCAACATCTGTGCGCATCATGCAAGGCTTTGGAACCGCGACCTGAACATCGTGCCGGAACGTCTTTCATTCTCCAAGCGGCTTGATTGGATAAGCCATCCCGAAACGGCGAAAAGAAGCAAGATATACTATTTCCTGTGTATGCTGAACTATATGTTGCAGACAGCCAACCCTACATCGCCACTCAAAAAACGCCTGAAAGGACTGTTGGATGAATACGCAGGGGTAATATCCCTGAATGCTATGGGCTTCCCACCCGATTGGGAAAGTGAAAAAATCTGGAAAGATGAAAAATAGTCCGTCCGAAGTATTGCGGATTGAGAAAAAAAACGTACCTTTGCAACATCTGAACAAGATAGTTTGTTAAACTCAAAGATAATAAGCCTTCCGGGCGCGTCGCAAGACAGCATACTTGGGAGGCGTTCTTCATTTTAAGAGGTGGCGGTTCTATGGATTCCGCCACCTCTTTTTGATTATTTCTGCTGCAACAAATGGCTCAGGTTCTCGTCACCCGCGATACGCTCCAGCTCGTCGGCGACAATCTTTTTCACCTCTTCCTTGATGCGGTTGTAGTTTTCCTGCACCTTTTCCTGCATACAGTCATTGCCGTTCTCGTCGGTAAAATCCGTAATGACGGGAATAGGCTTGTAAGCCTTCGTTTCAGCCGCCACCTTCGCATTGTCCACGACAATCTCCGCATGGAAAATCTTCTGTTCGATACGTTCGTTGAAATTGTCGGACACCGAACCGACAAACATACCCTGCGTCAGGCCGGAAATCTTGCTCGGCGGGATAAGGCTGTCCATCTGCGTGTTAATGGAGGTGGAGACGTCCTGCCGGTTGATGGATATGGACTGACGCTTCTGCAAGACCTTTCCGAACCTCTCCGAAAGCGTCTTGGCGGTTTCACCAACCACCTGACCGGAGAAGATGTTGCCGACAGTGTTCATCACCACCTTCGCCTCCTTGTCCCCGTAGTCACGTACAAGCTGTGAGAAATCCTGAAATCCCAGACATACGGCGACCTTGTTGCTTCGTGCCGTGGCAATCAGGTTGTCCAGCCCCTTGAAATAGATGGTAGGCAGCTCGTCAATAATCACCGAAGACTTGAGCATACCTTTCTTGTTTATCAGCTTGACGATACGTGAGTTATACAAGCCCAGTGCCGCGCCGTAGATGTTCTGACGGTCGGGATTGTTCCCGACACACAGGACTTTCGGCTCTTCAGGGTTGTTGATGTCGAGAGTAAACTCGCTGTCGCTCATCACCCAGTACAGTTGCGGCGAAATCATGCGTGAAAGCGGGATTTTCGCCGATGCAATCTGACCCATCAGCTGCTCGGCAGCCCCTCCCAGCCATGCATCCATAAAGGGACTGAGGTAGTTCTCCAGCTCCGGGTATGAGGTAAGGATGGGGAAAATGTCCTCGTACCTGCGGTTCAGGAACTCGATGGCATGGGGAAAGGTACAGTATCTACCGTTCTGATAGATTTTGAGGTACCATATAATCGCTGCAAAAAGGATGATCGGTGACTCCACAAAGAAGTCCCCCTGCTTCTGTACCCAACTCTTATTGAGGTTGAGCATGATGGTATATGCCGATTCATAAGCATCCGCAATGTCCGTCATGAAATCCGGGTGAATGGGATTGCAGCGATGGCTCCTTCGCGGGTCGTCAAAGTTTATCACATAGAACTTCGGCTTTACCCTGTATGCGTCAAGGTGGTTGAGCAGGTGGTTATAGGCAATCGTTGAAAGGTCAGGGTATTTGAAATCATAGATATATTGACTATACCCCTTCTCAATCTGCTGCTTGATGAAGCTGTTTACCACGGCATAGGATTTTCCGGAACCCGGAGTACCCAGCACGATGGTTGCACGGAAGGGATTGACCACATAGATCCATCCTTGATGCCACTTCTTCCTGTAATAAAAACGGGTAGGCAGATTCACGGAATAGTCATTCTCCAGCAGACGGGTTTCCTGCATGAAACTCTCGTTCTCGTTGTTGAACACATCGTCCATGAGATTGTGCTTCAGCAGGCGTGACATCCACAGTCCGCCCATCAGCAGACAGATATATCCTGCCGAAAGGGTAAGGATATACAGAAGGGCGACCGTCGCGACATGAAACGGAAGCTCCAGTATCCACCAGTTCAGGAAAAACAGCACAAAGCCTGCGGCAAGAGCCGTCCATATCCTGCGCCAGGTGATTTTCTCACCTTTCACGCCTTTGGTTCCCAGACACGAGAGTGCCAGCAGAAGAACTGCGAACAGTTTCGTGTAGAGGACGGAACGGAACAGTCCGGCGGTACGGTTGAAATTCACCAGTATCCTGTCCGCCACGCCGATGTCGATACCCCAGAGGCGTATGGCCTCATAGCAGAACCAATACACGTTCATGACCACTAAAATAATACTCACGGCACGAAGAAAATCCATGATTTTCGCAAGTGCCCTCAAATCATCTTCCTGTTGTGACATTTGATTGAAATTGTTTAACGGTTAAAAATCTGATTACATACCCAAGCCCCTGCGCTTCTTCTTTTTCTTCTTACGCTGCATGGCCCGGATAAAGGCTTCCTCCTCGGCATTGACCGCCGGACCTTCGGGAGTGAACAGCCCCATACTGCCCGGATAATCTACACCATCGGAAGCGTCGTGCGTATAAGCCGCCTCGCGTTCTTCCTCCGGAACGGAGAGCCGGATCGGCGGGAGTCCTGCATACGGCAGGGTGAAATGTTCCTGCAAGGCGTTTGCGGAAAGTTCCTTGCCCATGCGTGAGCCGTTGAGCACACAGCCGGTGCGGTGGTCGATGAAAGTAGCTCCGTAGATGCGTCCTTCCTCCGTGTGGCGCAGCACGGTGTCGATGCCCTTCTCTTTGAGCCGGGAAATGAACTTCTCCTTGTCATACGTTTCTCCCAGTACGGCAAGTACGGTGCGTTTTGTCACGTCCGCCAGCTTCCTGTCCCTGATGTCCTGTCCGGAACGGGCGAACTTCTTCTGCACGGCATCATAGCCGACCGTCTTTCCGAAGAGCGAGGACTTGAACGGATTGCCGACCTTGTTCCCGGCACCGTCCGTGGCGGAATAGACCAGTCCGCGGTACTCACGTCCGCGCACGTTTCCCTGAGTTTCCTCGACGGTCACATTATAAAGGGAAAGAAGGGCACGGTATTCGCCCATCGTCTGGAAACGGTATTGCCTGCATACCGCCTTCACGGTGTTGCCGACCTGCCTCTTGACATCACCGACGGAAACGTCCACCCCGCGCAGCGGATTTTCAAGACGCTCGCTCCGGCGTTCTGCCGGACGAAGCCCGTATTTCTCCTCCAGCTCACGGCGTATGCGGTCACTGCGGCGAAAAAGGAAATCGCAGTTGAGCCGCCTGCCGTTCTCATCCACATTGACCGTCACGATATGCACATGGTGGCGGTCTATATCCTCGTGCTTATATACCATATAAGGCTGCTCCCCGAAACCGAGCTTCTCCAGATATTCCCTTGCGATGTTCTGCAGGTCCGTATCCGTGAGCCTGTCCTCCGGGTGCGGATTGAGCGATATATGCACCACCGGTTTCTCCACCCTTGTCTGTGAGGGCATGTAAAGCAGAAAGTCGTTCAACGCACGTCCGATGTCCACCGTGCCCGTACCGTCGTTATAGATTTTGTTGGTGGCAAGGAGCTTTCCCCTTGCCTCGTTGATTTTCTCCCCGTTGTAGGCAAGTGCGCCGTACAACGAGCTTCCCATGCTGATTTTTGCTACCATCACCCCTGATTCTTGTCGTTCTCCAATCCCGTTACCATGACGGCATTCTTCGCCGCCCATTCTTTCAGTTCCTCAGAAAGCCCTACAATCTGACGGCTCAGCTTCACAAGTTCGATGGTGTCCTGCTCCAACCGGAAGAGCAGAGCCATCGCCTTCTTCTCGGAAAAGTGCATCCTCAGTTCCTTGACCACCTGATTGTAATTGGTTCCCACTGCCCGGAACTGGGCATGAAAATCGGACAGTCTGGTGCAATATTCCACCAGAGTCTTGTCCACTTTCAGCACCTTGAACGGTCTTCCGAAGAAGTGTTCCTTGAGGAATACGGATCTGGCATAGACACCCGATTTCTCGAACATGGCGAGGAAACGGTTGTGCTCCACCTCGTTGAAACGGACGGTGTAGCGGTACACCGCCGGGTCGATTTTGGGATTTCTCCCGGTCTTTCCGCCCTTTTTCGGCGGACTGTTCTTCTTTTTCTCAATCATATTACTTAGGATTTAGCGGTTACACGGCACAAGCCCCGCCTTGGGGGCATTCCACCGCAGGTTTTTCAGGCTTCCCGACTTCGGAGAGGAAGCCCGCCCCCTGCAAGGGCAAGTGCTTTTCAGGGATGCTCAAATCATTTTGAGCCGCTGAAAAGACATCTTGCTGTTGGCTGGAGCCAACAAAAATCCGTCGGGGACGGATTGGAAAGGAAACCTTCAGACCCACGGCTTCGCCCGTAGCGGGAAACTCTGCCGTTCGGGGGCAAAGTTACGGTGATAAACAGTTGTGGAATAGTATATTAAGTAAGCCAATCGCTGCCTATCGGCGCAACATGCTGCCAGTTGTCTGGGAAGTGATACAACTTCCATTATTTCCATGTTTATTTGCATCGTGATTCAAAAAAACAGTGATTTGAAGATATGAGAAATGACATCATCCAATACCCGAAAATTCAAACCGGCAGACATTTGCCGAAACGGTTATCCGGTTCAGCGGATAACTGCATATTCAATGACCCGGTGAATTACAGATTCAATGATTTCATGACGTACTGTCGTCAGTCAGCAATTATCCGAAACATTGTTTCACCAATGAACCGGATACGTGATGAACCGCCTGTTTGCAGATTCATTGAAGCGGAAACGGGAATCACCGGTTCTGTATGGAAACAACAAATCATTTTATCAACAACTTAAATATCTATGACAATGAGTAATGAAATCTTCGTTGCATTCGCAACACAGAAAGGCGGTATCGGAAAATCCACCATTACGGCGCTTGCCGCCAACTATCTCCACAACGTGAAAGGTTACAATGTAGCCGTGATAGACTGCGATGCCCCACAGCACAGCATCTACGGACTCCGTGAGCGCGAAACAAAACTGATTGACGAGAGCCGGTACTTCAAGGCACTCGCCTGCGAGCATTTCCGCAAGCTGAAAAGGAATGCCTATCCGGTCATTGCCAGCGATGCGGTAAACGCCCTTGATGACGCGGAAAAGCTGATAAGCGGGGAAGCGGTCAAGCCGGACATCGTGTTTTTTGACATGCCGGGAACGCTCAAAAGCAACGGCGTGGTGAAAACCCTGTCGCAAATGGACTATATCTTCGCCCCCATGAGCGCCGACCGCTTTGTCGTGGAAAGTACGCTGCAATTCGCCGCGATGTTCCGTAACAACCTCATGACGACGGGGCGGTCGAAAACCAAAGGACTGTACCTGTTCTGGACGATGGTGGACGGCAGGGAGAAGAACGGGTTGTATGATGTTTATGAGGACGTCATAGCGGACATGGGGCTTTCGATACTCTCGACCCGTCTGCCGGACAGCAAGAAATTCCGACGCGACCTTTCGGAAGAACGAAAAAGCGTGTTCCGCTCGACCATATTCCCCACTGAGGCGTCACTCCTGAAAGGGAGCGGCATCCGCGAGTTTTCGGAAGAGATATGTAAAATCATTACCGGGCGTTGAGCATGGGCAGCAGGAAAGTGAATACGGAGGACATTGACGAGGAACTGTTGATCGCCTCTATCGGCAGACGCACGCAGGACGGCAACGCACGGCCTGCACAGGAACCCCCTGCCGCTCCGGCCGAAGAAAGTACAGGCGGAACGGAACCGCCGGCGGCAAAGGAGAAAACGTCAAAGGAAAGCAGCCGACGGAAACGGCAGGAGGAAGACTATATGATGTTTCTGCGCCGCAATGAGCTGAAAACCCGCCAGTGTGTCTATATCAGCCGCGACGTACACAGCAAGATTCTGAAAATCGTGAATGACATTGCCGGACGTGAGATAACTGTCGGCGGCTACGTGGACACCGTACTGCGGCAACATTTGGAACAGCACAAGGAACAGATCAACGAACTGTACAAGAAACAAAGAGATGATTTAATCTAAAAATCAACGACAATGGAACATAAAAAAAGAAAAGCAAGACCGCATGACAGCGGCAAGGAAATGATTACCGTCGGGATACAGACGAACGTGGAAATCGTGTCGTCCTCACCGGCAAGGGGCAAATACAGCGAAAAGGAGTATGAACGGCTGTTCATCCGGGAGTCCGGGATGCGGGCACGCGACGGGAAAATGACATATATACGCCGTGATTACCATAACCGTATCAGGCGTATCATACGGGTCATCGGACATGACCGGCTCTCGATGTCGGCCTACATCGACCATGTGCTGACCCTGCATTTCGGGCAGTCCGACGAGGCAATAAAAAGCCTGTACGAGAAGAATTATGAAAAGGAATATCAACCATAAGAATGAAACGATGAAAAGAAGACAGGAAAACAGAAAATGCGCGAGTGAGAAACATAAGTCCAACATAAACGACGGGAAACGCCCATGAGCCTGACCACAATCCTATTGACCGTATCGGTCGCCTGCAACGTATGGTTCGTGTTCCTGCTCATGTATGACCGGATCATGGAAACGAGGCTGTTCCGCTTCTTCGGGAAACTGGCAGGCATCTGGAAGTCACTCCATGCGGAGGAAAAGGACAGCAGCCCGGAGGCGGATGCGTCCTCCACCGCCACGGCACCGGAAATCATCGGCAAGAGCCGTTTCAGAATGACGGTAACCCGGACAATGACTACCGTACCGAAGCCACAAGCTGCCACTTCGGATAAAGGCGAGGAAGTGCAGAGTGATGATGTTACCTTTGCCGACGAAGCCGAAAGGAAGACGGCACGGGTACCGGAAGAGAAGTTCGACGAAGTATTCAGCAACATACCTCCTGAAGAGGTAGAGTACGGCGAAGATGAACCGGAAGAGGAAACCCCGGACAGACGTCAGGCTTCCGGCAGCAGCTTTGATGAGATTGAAAAGGCCGTCAAGACCGCCCGAAATCCAGATGCGACACGGACGGAACGTGAACAGGCTGCAAAGGTATTTGTCGAAATGGAGGGTACGGAGCTGTATGACATGCTTATGGAAGGCTCCACCGAAATGAGTGTCCGTATCAAGGGACTGATTGAAATCCGGTTGAAAGAGCAGGAAGTCGAGTTTCTGGTACCCGACAACATCGACGAGTTTGACATCCGCAAATATGCGACGACAACCAAAAAGGAATGAAGAAAGAACAGTAGTACCGACCCCCGGAAAGCGGATACAAGGTAACCGCCTGCCGGAACGGACAATCCCAAGTCCGTGGAACCAAAAGGGAGACCACTAAACCAAAAACAAAATCAGTATGAACCGCCGGAAGAAGGACTATCCACCCTTTGACGGCACAAACAAAAAGTATTTATGAACAGAAACATCAAGAACAGCAAGAAAATCATCCTTTCGGCAGCACTTCTCATCGCTGCCGTATCATCCGCTTTCGCACAGGACAACGGACTGGCAGGCATCAACGAGGCCACTTCAATGGTCACTTCCTATTTTGACCCCGGAACGAAGCTGATATACGCAATCGGCGCCGTTGTCGGTCTGATAGGCGGCGTAAAGGTCTATGGCAAATTCTCG
>ERZ779697.23-NODE-23-length-75686-cov-4.45821_pt1 | contig 75686 bp, 63 predicted proteins | sample MGYA00511881_ERZ779697 | MGnify/ENA primary metagenome ERZ779697 (study PRJEB29588, sample SAMEA2148105) | human gut metagenome | biome: human gut; feature: human-associated habitat; material: faeces | place: Denmark | collected 2008/2010 ... | reverse complement strand
TAAAGAGTTCTGCTGTCTGATACAAGAGGATAAATTGAATTGATAGAACTCACCTATAATAAATTGCAGAATCAAGATGTTCTGTATTTTCATAGTATACAGCTCTTATATAATAATTCGCCGATTTGTTATTTTCTGTATAGCCATTCAATGGTATATTAAATATATATTTTGCTTTATCCAATAGACCTTCTTTTATATATATAGCTGCCAACTCACCTCTTACCATATTATAGAGATAACTGTCATTAATAGCCTTCGCTTTTTTTGCAGCCTGTTGATAATAAGGTATAGCAATGTCATTTCTGTTCAAATCACGATACGAACGTCCAATATCTCTCAATGAATAAACTTCTGTAACCTGTGCACCGGCCTGCTTGGCATATCCGTATGCCAACTTATTATATCGCAACGCATCTTTATGCAAGCCCTTCACCTCATAAACATATCCTGCCCATGTGGCGGAACGGGCTTTATAGCGATTTATAGTAGAATCGTTTTCAGACTCCACTTTAATTGCTTTGTTGAACGATGTCAGGGCATGACCATAAAGATGCATGTCGCAATAGACGCGGCCGAGAAGATAATTAGCACGGACGCGCTGAAGGTCACTGCCATGACTGTTATAATAGTTTGCTGCAGCGCGTATGGTTGAGTCTGACACATGTAGGATATAGCATTTATCGTCGGCTTCGGTGCGCGACAGTGCATACCATAAGCGATAGTCTTTGCCCGAACGGCATATCTCAAGCGAGTCGCACCTCAATATGGTCAGTGCGCTGTCGGGATGCTCTTCCATAAGACTGTCTGCCGTGCGCAATATACTTTCAGTTCTGCCTCCGTCACGACATGAAAAGAATGTTGCGCAAAGCAGAAAGAAGGGGAGTATTCTTGTAATTAAAGGAGTTAAAGTCATATACCTTGTACTATTTTATCATGATTTAAGAATATTCGCATTATGCCTTACCATGAGCATTGCCCGCAAAGTAAGTTTTAAACGTTTGACATCAGCTCTTTTACACATACAGAGTTTTTGCGTCTTTAGCAGTGAACTGATAAGTTCTGCGCATTGCAAAATTAATAAAAATCATTTAAATCAAATACAGCCGGACTCAGATTCTTAAAGATCTGATGAAGAAATATTTTTAATAATTTCTATAAATCGTACATTTAATAATATGTATAAACAGACGGGTAGGGGATGAACAAATATTGACAATATTGGAAGATAGGACGTTTGGGATTACAAAGAGTCAGCAGAAAGCATCAATTAGCCTATATGATTAAACCACATGCTGCTTAATGTCCAAACTGGATTTGTATATCTTTTGTAAAGACTATCTTATTTAAATTTTGTGTCCTGCTCAAAATAACACAATGCTATAAATATCACGGAGTTGCTTTATATCTGATTTTATATGATGCCGTCATACTGCAAAATTTAAAAACTAAAGCCGTTCGGACGTAAAAACATGCCGTTTTTGTGTGCAAATGCAAACACATGATTTACTGTGAGTTATGCGGATTTGAACGTATTTGTGCAATTAAATCTGTATATTCTCATGCAAAAATGCCCTTATTTTAAGGGCAAAACCCGACTGTTTAGGACATGAAAACAGTCGGGTTTTGACTAAAAAGTGGCCGAGTTATTTTATAAAAGCATACCTTTTATATGATATTGTAAAAATGCTTTACTATTACAACTCATTTTAAGGTACTTAATTTTCTATTTCAGCAGAAAATCACGACAAAAATCGAGTGACACAATGACTACCTCTATGCCGTTTTATGTGCCAAAAGGAAACATCCGGATTAAAGCGTTTTTATGCCGTAACCACAAAACGATATTTTGATTTCGGCTCCGTATCACTGTCCATATTGGCGTATGTCTGTATTATTTTTATTATCCATGCAAAGCCATACGGTGAAAGCAGACTGCAACAAGGCGGCAGAAGTCACGCTTGTGTTTGCTTGAACGAACCATATATGCCATGCCGTCATGCTTGACTTATCAGTGCTGCACGCTGCGATAGCATGGTATGATATATTTCTGAGAAAGCTTTCCGTTGTTGCCAATCATGTTTTTCTCTTGCTTTACGATTTTTTTTAGCCATCCGTCGGAGTAATACTCTATCAAGAGGTAATCGTTATACAGCATCCTGCCGTTAACCTGTTTGTCAAGGTTATCGCCTATGTCTTTCTTGACATCGCTTAATTCGTCCCCTTTTAATATACCTTCTACAAGACCTTTAAGTATAGCTCTGACATCGTCTTTTGGAATATAATTATATGTATCAGCCTCAATCTTGTAATCATAAGTTTCGGGATCTTCAGATACTTCCACGTATGAATCTGATTCAAATTCATCTTCAGTGGCGTCTGTATGCTCTGTTACAGTGCCGATGTTATATGCCTCACCGTGTTGCCTGAACATCAGTTCAAGTTCCTCCGTGTATCCCTTCACGATATTATCGTAGTCAACATCCTTTAACAGCTTTTTTGTATCAGCGCCCATAGCATCAAGACTGTCAATGATTGGCATATCTTTAATAACTGACATAAAAAGTTGTTTTGCCTGCTTAGCTATCTTGTCAAGATTGTCATACTTAACTATTTTACCTTATTCGTCAGTAGTGAATTTTATCGTAGTGCCTTTCAGCACTTTTTTTAAAGTATCAAACTTCTCGGTTAGAAGCTTCTGTTTCCATGAGCCTTTTACCGAGTCACTGACAAAATCAAGAAAAGTATATTCCATCTTATACCCTTTCTTGGTTGAGTCGGTTACGTTTACCATTACCTTGGTGTTAATCCCCATGGTTTTTATCGTATCACCATTCTTCACATCCCATTGGCTCTCGTTTATCCAGTAGATCATGGTGTCGTTTTTGTTGAAAAATGCAACCACATACAGCACCGAATCTCTGCCAGGAGCAACAGAATCTTCTTTTTCGTTAACGTATCTTCCGTGCGGCATTGACGTAAAGGAACTGAGAATAGTAAGAGCCCCGATAATAATGATTGCAGATAACATTATCCTGAATGAGGCAGGTGGCACGGATGTGCCTGTGGTTTCAGCCGATTGCAGAGTGTTGCGTCTTTTTGTGTTAATCATAGGCAGCGATTTTTTATATGTATGAATTTTTACAAATTATTGGTGTCCGCTAAAACTTTTTGCTGAACATTGCAATAAGGATTTTGTCTCTAAAAGTGATTAAATTGCCAATATAAGGGCTTAAGATTTACTTTTTTGTAATAGAAATCACATTAATGCTTTTGCTTATTCTTTCTAACAAAAAGTAAGCCCCGAAATGTTAAAATCCATATAAATATCTATTGTTTAGCAACTTATATGATTACTATCAATTTTTACCGGACACCAATATTTCCAAATATACGAATTAAATTTGTCATTCGCAACAAATTCATGGATTATCATGCAAAAGACTTTCGTTTTGCCAGCATGCCATAAGATGGACAGACAAAAAATGCCGGACATGGTGAACTAACCATATCCGGCAATCAATATATCTTTGAGAGCAACAGCTTTATTGCTCGCCTGCCTTCTCCTCACATCCCTTTATCATTCTTTCAAGCTGCTCTATTCTTGCCGACTTTTGTCCTGCGTTGAAGGCAGAGTAATAACTCATTGCAGAAGTGAAATATTCAGCCGCACATTGCCACTTACTGAGGAACATATAACAGAAGCCAAGCCGATAATAAATGTCGCCCTTCTCGGCGTTGCTGCACACCAGCAGTTTCCTTTCGTAAAGCGGAATGGCCTTCTCATATTCGTTGAGCATAAAATGGCTTTCGGCTGCCACATTGTAATATACGCTACGTTCCCCAAGCGAATAGACTTCAAGCCGGCTCATGATGTCGTCAAGATAACGGCACGCCTCCTTATAGTCGGCCTCATGAAAATAACACACTCCAATGTATGCCCTGAAGCGCGGATTCAGGTTATACTTTTTATCGAGCCGGTTGAGCAGCAACAGCGCCTCATGATACTTCTCTCCGGCAAAATAGTCTAAGGCGCGCTCAAGCATCTCCGAGTCGTTATTGCCGCCCTGGCTATAGGCAATTCCGTGGCTTTGTAACGTAAGTAACGAGAATATCAAAAGCGCAAGGAATCTCATTTGGTGTAGAAATCAATCAAACTGTTAAGCGCGTTGCGGCAGACAGTACAGAACTCAGGATTCTCGTTAGTGCGCATTCTGCAGTCTTGCATACCGCGATAAACGCCTTTAAGACTATATCCCGCTCCTTCAAAGAGTCCCACTCGGCTCTGTATTGTCGCCGGGTCGCTGCTCTCGGGCGTAGGCACGGGCGTGCCCGGCTTTATCAGGTTCTCCCATTTTCCGTGAAAGTCTTTCAGAGTGGTGATGTTAGGCTCCCACGGCTCAACGTCGTGCGGATACATCGGTATCTGTTCCTGTTCGTAGGCATACTCGTCGCCAAGGCCTCCGAAACTGTGACCGAACTCATGCACCACTACGGGCTTAAACTGCTTGTGGTGAGTCATCGACAGGACATAAGAGTTGAGTATGCCGCCTCCACCGTATTCATCAGTATTTGTCAAAATGATGATGTGCTCGTAAGGTATGCCTGCAAGCCAATCGTGAAGCTCCTTCAGGTTAAGCGTGGTAAGATATCTGTTGCTGTAAAACGTATCAAAGTGAGAGTGGAGGGCGGTGTTCTTCCAGATGCCCTTTGCAGGCTCACTTGTTCCGCTTTCCTTAGATTCAGACTCCACTGCGACAATGTTAAAGCACTTGCGTCTCGACTTAAACGGCTCATGGGCAAACAGTGCCTCAGTAGCAATGCCGACGTCTTTGAGAAATACGTCCATCTCGTCTTTTGTATATCCCTCGGCAACGAAGGCTATGTGAATGCACTTAGAGGTGTCTTCAGCCTGCTGTATTACTTTATACGGTGTTATACCACGTTCACCGATATGTCTGATAAGGATGTCGCCGGGAGCAACCATGTGAGTAAACGTGGCACACTTCTCGCGGCGGTTGTTATACAGGTCGACAGTAACATCGACAGTGTCCTTTGGCATTGGCACAAGAAAGACATTCTCGAACGACTTGCTCATAGTCTTTGCCTCGTCATACGACAGCCATTCCTGAAACAGGGTAGAGAAGGAGTTTCTGTAAATAACCTTATCTGAGTTATGAGGTCTGACGGTTATCTGGCCATTGCCCTCAACCGGCACCTGCGCCAGTCGTTGCCTTTTGCCATACCATCCAGGCATTGTGTTAAGTTTGTCGAGACTTATATCCTGATGTTTCGCGTTACCTGAGAAGATATAGTCGATTCTCAGAGTTCTGTTTACAAAATACTCGTCAAATGTCTGGCATGTACCGCTTGAAGCACAGCAGAATAATATTGAGAATATAGCTAAAATCTGTACACTTAGTCTTTTCATAATGCGTTATATAAAAAAGGGTTATACTCAATAAGTTATGTCGTATTTTCGACAATTTTGTTCAATTCAGAAAGGACACTCTTTCATAAGTTCCTTAACATATCCGCGCGCCCAGTCCTTGTCATGCAATTTTAGGTCGCCATATTGCAGAATGTCGATGTCTATCTTTATTATGTTTTCTTTTTTCTCTTCTTTAGTTCTGCCGCAGATACGTTCAAGTTCCTTCATGTTTTTCTCCACCTCATCCAGTCCGCATGAGGTGTGAGTGAACAAAATGCAATTGAGGAATTTATCCGACTTAATGTCGATCGGATTTGTCCATAGCTGTCTGCTGAAAACAATGTCGTCTTTGCCGAACATTTTCTTCAGCAACGATATTGCCTCAGTAATGTTCTTTTCATGATTGTAATTGCTTCCGAGCGATAGTATCAACTTCTTGTTCTCTGCCATGAATTAAAAGCATTATTGGTGTGCCGCGTATATGATATTGGCAAATATCTTTTATACGAAAGCACACCTATAGTTCATTTTTGCAAAATTAATGCAATTTTGAATAAGCACAAAATAAATGAGAACTAAAAGACGCAGAAAAGAATTATGAATTGTTTTCTCGACTTTTAAAATTCAAACGAAGCCTTAACGTTTATCTGCCTTCCGGTAAGATAATTAGGAACAGCGTATTGATGATTGGTAACGTCGGTAATCCAATAATATGAGTTGACATTGTTGATGCCGAAAAGGTTAAGGCAGTCAACCCCGAGCCATATATTCTTGAATATAGACTTACGGTCGCCTTTCTCGTTGTTCAGCAGTCTGTAGCTCATACCGATGTCGGCACGCTTATATGCAGGAGCACGGAACGGCTGCTCATCAAGCTGTCTGTGAGGCGCTCCGAACGGCAGACCATCAGCAAAAGCCAATTTGAGTGACATACGCCATCTGTCTGTACCGGGGAAATAGTCAGTAAAGAACAAGTTGAGCGAATATCTTTGGTCTGTAGGCATAGGTATGCTCTTGCCGTTGATGTTTATCCTTGTATTCATCAGAGACAGACTTACCCATGAGTCAGTTCCAGGAACGAACTCGCCATACAGTTTCAGGTCAAGTCCCATGGCATGTCCGCTACACTGCTGACTTGCGTCATACACAATCTTCACGTTGTCAACCGTGTAAGGCACAAGGTTAGACAATGCCTTATAATATGCCTCTGCCGTAAACTTATAAGGACGGTCTTTCATCTTGAAACGATAGTCAAAGCCTGCTATGAAATGTATTGAGCGCTGACTCTTTATCTTCTTGTTCAGTGTGGCATAAGTTATTCCGTTTATCGTAGAAGTGTCACGCAATTCCTTATAGAACGGTGCCTGATAATATACACCCGTGGCAAACCTCATGGTTACGTTATGATTGAATGCCGGAACAATGCCGAGCGACACTCTCGGACTGACAATGCTCTCTTTGTTGAAGTTCCAGTGGCTGAATCTTATACCATAGTTGAGAGTAAAGAAAGTGTGCTCGCCCTTGCTGCTGAATCGCCATGTATCTTGTATGTAAGTTTCAAGTCTGTTGGCGTCAAGTGTATTTTTTGCCTTTAGAGAATAAATCATGTAAAGGTCTTCGCCTGTATGCGGAATACTGTATCCGCTCGAATCGCGCATTTCGTATTCCTTGCTGTTCTCTGTAATATTCTCTATCCGATAGGTCAGTCCGGCCTGTATGTCATGTTTCTTTGTCTTATGTTCAAGAGCCACCTTTACGCTCTTGACCGTAGCCTCAAGATAGTTGCGGGCATGTTCCATGTATGTGCCCACACCAAGGTTTTCACTTGTTTCGGTCTGTGTGAGCCAGTATTGTCCCTGTATATCGTATTTCTCCTGCTCATTAGTATGGAACGCTGACGCTATAAGCGACAATTTGGTCTTTTCACCAAATTTTCTTGATATGCTCAACGAGCCGAAATAAGTGCGGAACACATCCTTTTCCTGACCGTCGAAATATACTTTGAACGATTTGACGTTCTCCAGCGTACCAAACTTGGTTTCACGGTCTTCCGGATAAAAGTTATAATGGTTTTCGGATATGTCGCCAATAACCTCTATCGACCAGTTCTTGCTCGGCTCATAAGTGAGATATGTCTGATAGTCGAGGAAGTTAGGATCATATTCTCCTTTGGTTTCAAGCGAACCGAGAAGATATTTGTTTGTCTTATATCTGATACCATTGCTCCATGAGAATTTCTTGGTGCTAAAGCCTACATAAGCGCTTGCGCCAAGAAGATTGGCAGCAACGTTTGCCTCAAACTTCTTTGGCTTCTTGTATTTTATGTCAAGTACGGAAGACATCTTGTCGCCGTATCTTGCTTCAAATCCTCCAGTAGAAAACCCTATCGACTCAACCATGTTGGGGTTAATAATTGACAAACCTTCCTGTTGACCGCTTCTTACAAGGAACGGACGATAAATCTCTACGTTGTTTATATACACACTGTTTTCATCAAAACTTCCGCCTCGCACGTTGTATTGAGAAGACAACTCACTGTGAGTAGAAACTCCGGCCTGCGACTGAATGAGTTCCTCTACGGCATTTCCCGTAACACTAGGAGAGTTTTTCATGTCCTTAGTCTCAAGCTGCTGGGTGCTTCCTGTCTGTCTTCTCTTTTCCGTTACGGTTATTCCTGCCAGCTGATTGTCGTCAAAAAGCTGTATTAGCAGCGTCTGCTTGCCGCGGGGACGACGGAGTACACGTGTCTTTGTCTTGTATCCTACCATTGAGAATCTAACAACGACACTGTCTGCCGAGCGCAGTTGCATAGAGAACTCACCTTTAAGATTGGTCATTGTCATCTTTCCCTGTTCAACCACAGATACGGTTGCCAGCTCCACAGGACTCATGTTGCTGTCTGTAACTTTTCCCTGTAGCGTGAAAGTCTGTGCTCTTACGCATATCACGCATAAAAGCAAAAGTACTGTTATATAGAATTGTCTTATTTTCATCTCGAATATAACGAGAATTATTGATGATTATTGTTTTTTATTGGCACGATTATTCCCTGTATGACCATGACAGAAGTTTATTTATCCATTTTATCGAACATCTGAACCATCTGTATGTCCCTACAGGCTTACCTCCAAAACTTAAAATAAACTCTCTGAAATTATTTCTTTTAAACGGCAAGCCCACATCCATAAAGTAGATATGATCATAGCCTTGATTGTATGCATGCTTTATAGCAGCCCATGTTGTTATTGCGTTAGTACGCTTTCTGTAAAAATTCTTTTTTGAAGCCAGATACCACATATAACAGTTTGTCTCCGAATAGACGCAGAGACATCCGCCGACCATAATGTCTTTATGATAAGTGGTAAATATATTGCCGTAGCCCTTTTGCAACAAATCACGAAAAAGTTTTGAGTCAGGTATATATCTTCGTATCTCTATTGAGATATAATTTTTCAGAATTTTGAAGAAATCACTAAATTCTTTGTCTGTTGTCGCCAGTTTGGTCTTTAATCCAGATTTGTTGGCATTGATAAGACTCTTTCTTATCTTTACTGTCAGTCTCTTTTCTGGCTTCATGCTGTGAAGTGAGTTATGAATCTCCATCCAATGCACCGGAAAAAAGCCATTGCTTCTGAACTTGCTGTATCCGAACATCTTTGTGCTGAGGTCACTGAATTCAATATAAAGGCAAAGAGCCTTTCTCAACTCTTTTGTTATGCATTTCAGCATTTCGCCAAACACTTCCTCCTTATTGCAGTCGGGCGTATATTCGCCTTCGCCGTATGCTCTTCCCTGAGTGAAAAGATATGGCGGAAATAATGAACCTCTGCGCCTAAGCATCACAAGCATGTGAGCAACAATCTTATCATCATCATAGGCGATAACCATATAGGGCTTCTGGCCCGGGGTCTTTTCTATGATTTTGAACATCTCGTCGCTATGAAACAATTTATTGCATTGCATTGGCGGCAAATTCTCGCTTTTTGAAATAATGACGACCTTTATTTCATTCATACCGCAAAAATAATAAATCTTTTCTAAAAAATCAATAAGGTTTGCCTTGAATTGACTTATTATTGCCTAACTTTGTAGGGCTTTAATAAATCAAACGTATTTACTACAGATGAACAGTTTTAAAGATTTAGTTCAAAAACGCCGTAGTTACAGGGACTTTACGGATGAAGAAATAGATTCTGAAGATGTTAGATTGATATTACGTGCGGCTCTGATGTCACCAAGTTCAAAAGGTCGCCGTTCATGGCATTTTATTGTTGTTGACGACAAAATGGCAATAGATAAACTTTCCGATGCAAAAGATATGGGAGCCAAGTTTTTGGCAAAGTCTTCATTGGCCATCGTTGTGTTGGGTAATCCGCAAGAGAACGACTGTTGGATTGAAGACGGCTCTATCGCTGCATTTGCAATGCAGCTGCAGGCAGAAGAACTTGGACTTGGCTCATGCTGGGCACAAATGAGAGGACGAGGCCTTTCTGACGGTACTTCTGCTGATACCGTTATCCGTGGCGTATTGGATATACCTGAAAACTATAACGTTCTTTGCGTATTGGGATTCGGACATAAGAAAGAAGAACGTGCATTGCAAAATGAAGATGCACTGAAATGGGAAAATGTACATATTAATAAATTCTAATCATGAAGATTGTTTTAATTGGTGCCGGTAACCTTGCTACAAGTTTAGGAAAAGCTTTATTGGATGCCGGAAATGATATATTACAGGTATATAGCCGTACAATGGAATCGGCTGCGACATTAGCTTCAGCTGTTGGCGGTTCTCCTGTAACCAAAATAGATAGTGTAACAAAAGATGCTGATGTATACATCGTTTCTATAAAAGACAGCGCAATAGCAGAAATAGCACCGCTATTATGCAAAGACCGTGGTGAAAAAATCTTTCTGCATACAGCAGGAAGTGTTCCGGCAGATGTTTTTAAAGGTATGGCACTACATTACGGAGTGCTTTATCCAATGCAGACTTTTTCAAAGGCTAAGCCATTGAAATTCAATAATATACCATGTTTTATTGAAGGTAATGATGATTATACGTTTGAAACGGTACATCAGTTAGCCGACAGCATTTCAGAACGTGTGTATGTACTTTCATCAGAAGCTCGTAAGCATTTGCACCTTGCAGCTGTATTTGCATGTAATTTTGTTAATCATTGCTATGAGATATCATCAGAAATATTGGCAAAGCACAATATTCCGTTTGATGTCATGTTGCCTTTAATAGATGAAACGGCAACCAAGGTTCATCAGATGAATCCAAAGGATGCACAAACCGGACCGGCAGTAAGATACGACCAAAACGTAATAAGGATGCAGTCGGAAATGTTGCGCGAGAATCCTATATTCAAACAGATATATGAGTGCATGAGCCTTAGTATTCACCATGTAGCCCAAAAGAAAGGAGAAGAAGAATGATTGATTATGATCTGAAAAAAATACGTGCCATCATTTTTGATGTTGACGGAGTGTTAAGTGCAGAGACCGTTCTCTTACATACATCAGGCGAGCCGATGCGTACAGTCAATATTAAGGATGGATATGCCATACAGCTTGCTCAAAAACAGGGCTTGCGCATTGTGATACTTACAGGAGGGAAAACTCCGAGTATCCAGTTGCGTTATGAACGTCTTGGAGTAAAGGATATCTTTATGGGATGTGCAGTAAAAATAAAAGTCTATGACGAATTTTTAGCCAAATATGGTCTTAAAGATGATGAAATAATATATATGGGCGACGATATTCCTGATTATGAAATTATGCAGCGTTGCGGTTGTCCGTGTTGTCCTTCAGATGCATGCCCTGACATTAAGTCGATAAGCAGATACATAAGTAAATGTAAAGGCGGATATGGTTGCGGACGCGATATTATAGAACAGGTTCTTCGCGCCCAGGGCAAATGGTTAAGCAATGCAGAGGCTTTTGGATGGTAGATTATTAATTTTGTTATGAAAAAAGATTATCATATAATTTTAAGCAGTAACAGTCCCCGCAGAAAAGAACTGCTGGCAGGACTTGATTTGAAATTTGACATACATGTAATTCCTGGTATCGACGAGTCTTATCCGGATAATCAGCCTGTAATGGAGATTGCCGAATATATATCAGGCAAGAAGGCTGATACATATAAGGGTACAATAGGTACTGATGATTTGGTAATTACTGCAGATACTGTTGTAATACTTGGCAACGAGGTGTTGGGTAAGCCCAAAGATCTAGATGATGCACGACGAATGTTGCATGAGCTTAGCGGTAAGATACACCACGTTGTTACTGGAGTGTGTCTGACATCTATTGATAAACAAAAACATTTTTCTGTTGTAACCGATGTGGCATTCAAAGAATTGACAGATGAGGAGATTGATTATTATGTAGAAAACTACAAGCCACTTGACAAAGCTGGAGCTTACGGCATTCAGGAATGGATTGGATATATTGGTGTCACGTCCATACACGGCAGTTATTTTAACGTCATGGGATTACCTGTACAAAGAATTTATAATGAATTACAAGAGTTCTGATAGACATTACCAGACTATTAAATTTACATGAATTTAATGCTTAATCAGCATTTTATTCGTTTTTTATATATAAAAGCAATAACTTTGCAAAAAATTTATATTTAAATCAATGGAATCAGCAGAATTATTTAGATGGGTACTTGAAAATCTGAACTATTGGGTTGTAACAGTTTTTATGGCCATTGAGAGTTCTTTCATCCCCTTTCCTTCTGAAGTCGTTGTGCCCCCTGCAGCATGGAAAGCAATGGCAGACGACAGTATGAACATCTTCCTTGTGGTTGTATTTGCAACTATCGGTGCCGACATTGGCGCTCTCTTCAATTATTACCTTGCACGCTGGTTAGGCAGACCTATAGTATATAAGTTTGCAGACAGCAGATTTGGACATATGTGTCTTATTGACCGAGAGAAAGTTGAACACGCTGAAATGTATTTCCGTCAGCATGGTGCAGCATCTACATTTTTTGGACGACTTATACCGGCTGTCCGTCAGCTCATAAGTATTCCGGCTGGCCTTGCAGGAATGCGACTGGATCACTTCCTTCTTTACACAACACTAGGTGCTGCTGTATGGAACTCTGTGTTGGCAACGCTTGGATATTTGATTTTCCACTTCACAGATTTGAAGACTACCGCTGACGTGTATGAAAGAGCTACAAAATATAGTCATGAAATTGGTTATGTGCTTTTGGCTCTTGCAGTAGTAATAGTCGGAATTCTTATTTATAAGGGAATAAAGAAGAAATAATCTATAAAAAGATTATTAGTAATAAAATAAAAGATGTAACATCACAGGCTTGTAAATAGCTATATGGTGTTACATCTTTTTTTATCCCTAAATGAGAGCCACTTTGCTCGGATTGTCATCTTGAATTGAGTAGATAGTCGTTTGCCTTAAGCATGCACGATAGTGTTTCAAAAAAGCAGACAACAAAGAAAAATAAAACGACTAAAGCATCAATATTCTTTTATTATAATAACATTTTAGACATTACGCTTTACCCAATTTTTTCAACATATATTGATAATAGTTGCTTATGTCGACATTATCCGGGAATATCTTTCCTAAAGCTATTTTTGTTTCTTCCGGTGAATGTTCTATAGCTTTCTTAAGGCATTCAAGAAACTCATCTTCTTTCTTTAAAGAATAGCAACATGCCGCATAAAATGGATACCCGCTATTGCATTCAGGATGTCTTTTATACAGCATCTGAAACATCTTATACGCAATTTCAACATTACCACTCTCATAAATTACTATTGCTATTTTCATGACAATAGTAGGAGAAAATTTAGAATCTCTTATGGCTGTCAGAAAATATTTCTTCGACTCAAAAAATCTTCCGCTTCCGAGAAGCAAACTGCCTCTATATACAAGTAAATCATTCTTGTCAGTAGCAAGTGCTTCAGCCTTATCAAGAATAGCCATACTTTCGTCTATTCTATTAAGACGGCATAATGCGAAAGCCCAGTCTTTATATATATCTGACAACATTGGCGAGTCCGGAGATGATAAATTTTCTGCAATCTGAAAATGTTTAATGGCATTGACATAGTCCTCCAGTAACATATTGCAGAACCCTATCAATGTTTCACCATTCTCATCATTAGGACATTGTGAGCAATATCTTGTATAATATTTTAGAGCTTCTTTATAATTTCCAAGATTGTAAAGTCCGTTAGCCTTGTTTAAAAGAGCTGTGGCATTCTCCGGATTTATTGCAAGAGCAAATTCGCAACTCTGTATGGCATCTTCGAGATTATTGCATAAAAATTGAGATGAAGCAAGCGAATTCCAATATTTGGTGGAGTAGGGATTCTTGTCTATCAGTTCGTTAAATAGTGTCTGACTTTTCTCATACTCACCAATCTCCATCATAATTCTGGCATATTGCTCTTTGTACTCAACAGCATCTGTTGCTTCAGATCTGTTGATCCATTTCTCTGCTTTATCAACTTTATTATAATCAATAAATAATGCCGCTGTATCAATAGCAAAGAAATCTATTTCATCATCATCTATTTCATTGAAGCGTTCTTCAAGATATTCATCAGCTTCATCAGCTTTACCGTCAACAATCATTATCTCAGCCTTGAGATAGAAATATTCAAGGTCTGTTTTATCTTCAATCAAGTCAGCGTAATAGTTGGCTTTATCAATATCATTATAATCCAGGAGCGCCATTCTCGCCTTAAATAATAGCGGAGCGGCAGCACCCGGATATAAGTCTATTGTTCTGTCGATTATTTCTACAGCAGTTTCAACCTTACCGAGATTATAGTAATATTCTGCGATATCAACGAATTCTTCAGAATCCAATATGATTTCCTCGCCGTTTTTGTCAGCGTCCTCAAATCTTTTCAGCGTATTCTTGAATTCGTTTGACTCAAAATAATCTTCAGAAAAATTATATGACATTTACTCAGTTTTTATTAATTTTAGACCATGTGTCCTTTAAGCCTACAGTCTTGTTAAACACAAGATGTTCCGGTGTAGAACTTAAATCGGCCATAAAGTATCCTATGCGTTGGAACTGCAGATATTCTCCCGGTTTCTTTTCGGCAGCAAAGTTCTCAACGTAGCATTCAGGTAGGATTGTCAGTGAGTCAGGATTAAGTAACTCTCTGAAATCTCTTTCATCAGCAGAAGGATTCTCAACATTAAACAGTCTGTCATAAATTCTAACTTCAGCCTTCTTGCAACAGTCTGCACTTACCCAATGCAGAGTGCCTTTAACCTTACGGTTAGCACCTTCCATGCCGCTCTTGCTGGTAGGATCATATTCAGCCTGTATTTCAATAATGTTTCCGTTCTCATCTTTTGTACATCCTGTACATTTGACAATATATGCATTTTTAAGGCGTACCTCCTTGCCTGGAGTCATTCTGAAGAACTTCTTGGGGGCATCCTCCATAAAGTCCTCACGTTCAATCCAAAGATTCTTGCTAAATGTAATCATGTGAGTTCCGTCAGCTTCATTCTCAGGATTGTTGATAGCTTCCATTTCTTCAGTCTGGCCGTCAGGATAGTTCGTAAGAACAAGCTTTACAGGGTTGACAACAGCCGAAACTCTTATCGCCCTTTTGTTAAGATCATCACGTACGGCAGCTTCAAGAAGAGCCATATCATTAAGAGCGTCAAACTTTGTATATCCTATACTCTTAATGAAGTTTCTGATACTTTCAGGTGAATAGCCTCTTCTACGCATACCGCATATAGTCGGCATACGTGGATCGTCCCATCCGTTAACCTGATGTTCATCTACAAGAGCATGAAGCTTGCGCTTGCTCATAACCGTATAAGTAAGATTAAGACGGTTAAACTCTATCTGACGTGGACGGTTATCGTTTATGTTATCAGTTTCACCTTTATAAGTCTTAAGCTCATCAATGAACTTATCATAGAGAGGGCGGTGGGGTACAAACTCAAGTGTGCATATAGAATGAGTTACTCCTTCAAAATAGTCGCTCTGTCCGTGTGCAAAGTCATACATAGGATATGCATGCCATTTTGTTCCGGTGCGGTGATGCGGAGTATGTATTATACGATACATAATCGGATCGCGGAAATGCATGTTTGGATTAGCCATATCAAGTTTTGCACGCAGAACCATAGAACCCTCTTCTACATCAGGTGTGTTCATCTTATTGAAGAGTTCGAGATTCTCTTCAATAGGCCTGTCTCTGTATGGTGACGGCGTACCCGGCTGTGTTGGAGTTCCTTTTTGTGCAGCAATTTCTTCACTTGTCTGTTCATCAATGTATGCTTTGCCTTCTTTTATCATCCATACGGCAAAATCCCAAAGCTGCTGGAAATAGTCAGAAGCATAATAAACGTTCTCCCAATGAAATCCCAGCCATTGTATATCGTTAAGAATCGAATCTACGTATTCAGTATCTTCCTTACTGGGGTTTGTGTCATCGAAACGCAGATTACAGATGCCGTTATATTTTTCAGCGACACCGAAATCCATGCAAATAGCCTTGGCATGACCAATATGGAGATATCCGTTCGGCTCAGGCGGAAAACGTGTCTGTATTCTTCCTCCGTTCTTGCCTTCAGCCAAATCATTCTCTACCATTTGTTCAACAAAGCTAAGACTCTTTTTCTCTTCGCTCTTATTCTCTTCGTTCTTTACCATAATAATTCTGAATTATTGTGCAAAGATAATGTAAACCTAAGACAATACAAAACAAATTGTATTTGTTTTTATCGTTTTTATGTAGCTTATGTCATTAATAATCAAAGGCTATTAGAAAAAATTCAAATTGGGAGCCATAGGCAGACATGTTCTCTGACGATTAAATTTATTTCAATTAGTATATAATTTTACAGCCAAATTGTTTAATATAAGCTATCGATGCCGATTGCTGTTTTAATAAAAATAATTTGAATTGAGGACTTATAGACATTACAGGATATTAATATATACAAAAAAAATCTGTACAAGATTATGATTTCCACTTTGACAAAAGTGTCAAAACCATATTCCTGTACAGATTCCTTTATGCTATAAATTTATTTTATTCCTCTGTTATTAAGAGCTTCTGAATATTTTGCAGCGTTCTTTAAATGCTCTTCATAAGTTTCAGCAAAGTTATGCGTTCCGCTGAAGTCTTCTTTAGCACACATATAAAGATATTTATGATGCACATGATTTAAGACAGCGTCAATACCGGCTACAGTAGGTATTCTTATAGGTCCAGGAGGCAGTCCGATATTTTTATAGGTATTATACGGACTTTTCACTGCAAGCATGTTAATATATATACGTTTAATACTGAAGTCATTTAGTGCAAACTTGATAGTAGGGTCAGCCTGAAGTGGCATACCGGCTTTAAGTCTGTTGTAATACATTCCTGCAATCATAGGTTTTTCATCGTCATTGGCAGTCTCTTCATCAACAATACTTGCCATTGTTATCACCTCTTCCTTTGTAAGGTTCATTGCCTTGGCTTTCTGAGTTCTCTCAAAGTTCCAGAATTTGTTGCATTCCTTGTTCATCTTATCAAGAAATTTATCTACAGAAATATTCCAGTACAATTCATAAGTATTAGGTATAAACATGCACAATATTGTCTGTGGCGTATATCCATATTTGGCACATGTTACAGAGTCGGTAAGTGCATTATACAATGCCAGACTGTCCATCATCATTTTCTTGGATATTGTTCCGGCAAGTTTGTCTATTGTTCTTACACTTGGAATTGTCAGATTTACCGACGACTGCAATCCGTTTTTCATTTTTCGGAACACCGTGAATGCACCATTTCCTTTTTCTATCTCATAGCGTCCTGTTCTGATGTTATCGCTATATGAGCTGCATTTTACAAGAGCCTTGAATCCTGTCATGGCATGTCCGGTAGCAATCGGCTCAAGTTTTGCATACACAGAGTCGATGTTGTCATTATCGTCAATATACACAAATATGCTGTTATCTTTTGTCGACATTGACGAAAAGAAATAGTAATAGCAAAGAAAAAATACCACGGCAACACATACGCCAACCGTGATCAGAATTTTTTTTGATGTGGTCTTTTTCATTTCTATAGTTTTAATTTGGGCGCAAAATTACATTTTATTTTTGAAATAAGAATATATTCTGATTATATTTTAATTTAAATGTCAATATGATTATTTCCTTGTATTTATGTATGAAAATAGCTTTAAAATCTATTTAATCATAAATTCTTACATAACGACGTCAATTATATTGTTCACACAGATATAATATAATAAGGTAGAAAGGCCATGTGCCTTTGCAACTAATATAAATTAGCAATAATCAGTTTGCCACTTCCATATTTCTATATAATATTTATCCAATTTTCAAACTAAAATTTCATATTTAGATGTCTTACTTGCATTATCCTGAAATATTTACAGCCATATTATGCCCATATTACATTAAAGCATCTGGCAGTCAGAGATGTTCGACCGACTACAGTTTCTTTATGAGAAAAAATGAAAAACCAAAAAGTATTCTATACAATTCTAAAAAATAAATTTTTCGTATTGAAATATTTGCAACATTGAGAATAAATATGTAATTTTGCAAAAACAAAAGATAAAAATACAGACCGTATTAGTTCGATCGGGATACTCATCAAATTAAAACTGAAAACCGAGAAGACTTCTTTTGCTAATGGCGGGCCACAATATCTTTGATATAGCTGTAAAGCCGGTGGATTACAAAGGCGGAGAGCTCTCAAATCTTATATAGCTCGGAGTTTCATCACATCACTGGTACGGTCTTTTTTGATATAACGGGCAGGATTTAAATCCTGCCCATATTGTTTAATTAAAACTTAATCAAAAAACATGTTTTCCGGAATTATTGAAAATATTGCTGTAGTCTCTGCAATAGAGAAGGATAAGGACAATGTCAATCTTACATTAACATGCCCGTTTGCCGGTGAGTTAAAAATAGATCAAAGTATCTCTCACAATGGCGTATGCCTTACTGTTGTAAGCCTTGGCGATGGATGCTATACTGTAACTGCAATGAAAGAAACTCTTGACCGCTCTAATCTTGGTCTTTTGTCAGTTGGCGATAAAGTTAACGTTGAGCGCTCAATGATCATGAACGGACGTCTTGACGGTCATATTGTTCAGGGACATGTCGATATGACAGCTGAATGCATAGCACTTGAAGATGCTAATGGAAGTACATATTTTACATTTAAATATCCATTTGACAAGGATATGGCACGCCGTGGCTATTTCACTGTAGACAAGGGTAGTGTAACAGTCAATGGAGTATCACTTACTGTCTGCAATCCTACTCAGGATACTTTTCAGGTGGCAATAATTCCATATACATTCGAGCATACAAACTTCTGCGACATAAAAATAGGTACCAAAGTTAATATTGAGTTCGATATTCTGGGAAAATATATCGCCAGATTAAATTCTTTGTCATAGTCAAATAACTTTTATTAAGACTTTATATGAAAATCGACAAAATGGATAATTGTCTCTACTAAGTAGTTACATATATCCATTTTGTTTTTCTTGCATTTTTTTTCTTCTTATTTTTGCATAAAGTTATTATTATATGTAAGGATATGAAGATAGGAAAGTTTTTTATTGCCGGTCTTCTGATGTTGGCACCAAGTTGGTCTTTTTCAGAAACAGCAAAACAGTGGACTTTGAAGGATTGCATTGATTATGCGCTTAAAAACAACATAAAGATACAAACAGGTATCATTTCTGTTGCTTCATCTAAGGAAGATGTAAAGGAAGCTAATGCCAGACTATTTCCTTCATTGTCGTTTTCAACTACGCATCAGGCAGGTTATCAGCCATTTCTGAATAAAGATAATTCTTATTCAGACAAAGGCAGCTATTCTGGCGATTATGGATTAAATGCCAGCTGGACAGTATGGGATGGCAATAAAAACCGTAACAATATAAAACTTCAGGAACTTACAAGCCGTCAGACAAAACTGAGCCTTGACGAAAATGTCAACAGCATTCAAGAACAGATAGTACAGTTGTATGTCCAGATACTATATGTCAACGAGGCTGTAGATGTTAATGCTCAAATTCTTGATATCAGCAAGCAAAATGCAGCTCGTGGAAAGGAAATGTATGAAGTTGGTTCCTTGTCAAAAGCAGATTTGGCACAGCTCGAAGCGCAAGTCGCAACTGACGAATATAATCTTGTAAACATAAAAGGAGAGCTTGAAGATTATAAGTTACAGATGAAAAATCTTTTGAGACTCGATTATGATTACGTATTCGACATTGCCCTGCCGGCATCAACCGACGAGCAGGCATTGTCAGCTATACCTTCGGCAAAGGATGTACTCAGTAATGCTCTATCATTGCGTCCTGAAATACAGAATGCAATGCTCGGTATGGAGAGCAGCAATCTCAATATTGAAATTGCCAAAGCAGGCTATAAGCCTACTGTAAGTCTGTCTGGGGGTATCGGAACAAACACTTTGACTGGTACTGGACAAAATTGGGGCAACCAGATGAAAAGTAATCTGAGCGGATCTGTCGGTGTAACTTTAAGTATACCTGTTTTTGACAACAGATCGGCTAAGACTGCAGTTAACAAAGCAAAAATGAGCCTCCAGCAATCAGAATTGGAAATGGCAGATGCCAAAAGTAATCTGGAACTTACCATACAGGGATTTTGGATTAATGCCACGACTAACCAGCAACGTTTTAAGTCTGCACAAGTCAGTGTAAGCAGTGCAGAAGAAAGCTATGGACTGTTAAGTGAGCAGTTCCGCTTGGGCTTGAAGAATATTGTAGAACTTACTAATGCTAAAACTGTTTTGCTCAATGCTCAACAGAGTCGTCTTGAAAGTAAGTATATGACAATACTTTACATGCAGCTGCTTAATTTTTATAAAGGTGAAGAAATGAATTTAATATAATCCGATAGAAATGAAAAAGAAGATTATTATCAGTTTAGCAATCGTTGTCATTGTTGCTGTTTGCTGCAGTCTGTTTTTCTGTGGCAATAAAAAGCATAAGGTTTCATACGACACAGCTGTTGTTGGCGTAAACAACATCTCTAACAGCGTAACAGCTACAGGAACCATAGAGCCTGTAACCTCGGTTGATGTCGGTACACAGGTTTCTGGTATTGTAGACAAGATTTATGTTGATTACAACAGTGTCGTAAAGAAAGGAGAGATTATAGCTGAGCTTGACAAGACTAACCTTTTAAGTGAATTAAACATAGCAAAGGCAGATTTGAGTGATGCAACAAGCAATTTGCGTTATCAGCAGGCTAACTATAAACGCTATAACACATTGTACAAAAAAGGGTTGATCAGTGCTGACGATTATGAAAATGCACTCTTGTCATATCGCCAGGCACAAGACGCAGTCAAGCAGAAGAAAGAGAACGTTCAGAAAGCTCAGACCAACCTTGGATATGCTACTATTACATCTCCTATTGATGGAGTGGTGCTTTCAAAAGAAGTAGAGGAAGGACAGACCGTTGCAGCTAGCTTTGAGACTCCTACACTGTTCACCATCGCGCGCGACCTTACAGACATGCGTGTTATTGCAGACGTAGACGAAGCTGACATAGGTGATGTAAAAGAAGGAGAACGTGTATCTTTCACCGTTGACGCATACCCTAACGATACATTTAGCGGAACTGTTACACAGGTAAGACAGGAAGCAACAACAACAAACAATGTTGTCACATACGAGGTTGTTATCAGTGCTCCTAACAAAGATTTAAAATTAAAGCCGGGTCTTACGGCTAATGTAACAATTTACACTCTCGAAAAGTCTAACGTTCTTAGTATCCCCAACAAGGCACTGCGCTTTACTCCTACTAAGGAACTTATTGGTGATGCAACCATTAAGGATTGTAAGGGCACAAAGAAGGTATGGACGTTCAATAATAATGTTTTCGAAGCTCATCCTGTAACTGTTGGTATTAGCGACGGCATCAACACAGAGTTGCTCGGAGGTATTAAGAAAGGTACCAAGATTGTAACTGAGATTAAAGTTGACGCTGCTATCGGAGGTGCCAAAGCTCCTGCAGCCGAAGCAGAAGAGCAAGAGTCAAGCCCGTTTGCTCCAAAGGGTCCGGGCCAGAACAAGAAAAAATAATGAATATAGAGATGTCAGAACTTAATTCAGATAATCGCAAGGTAGTCATAGAACTTAAGGATGTATACCGTGACTTCCATGTAGGTGACGAAACAGTCCATGCGCTTCGTGGTGTATCATTTAAGATTTACGAAGGCGAGTTTGTTACCATTATGGGCAAGTCTGGTTCCGGCAAGTCAACGCTTCTTAATCAGTTGGGATGCCTCGATACTCCGAGCCGTGGCGAATATTATCTTGACGGTATTTCGGTACGCAAGATGAAAAAGCCCGAAAGAGCCATATTACGTAACCGTAAAATAGGGTTCATCTTTCAGAACTATAATCTTCTGCCAAAGACTACCAGTATTGAGAACGTAGAACTGCCACTTATGTATAATTCTGGTGTCAGCGCCAAGGAGCGTCGTGAGCGTTCAATAGAGGCGTTGAAAGCCGTAGGATTAGGCAATCGTCTCTATCATAAGTCAAACCAAATGTCAGGAGGTCAGATGCAACGTGTTGCCATAGCCCGTGCATTGGTAAACAATCCGGCTGTTCTATTGGCTGACGAAGCAACAGGTAATCTTGATACACGTACATCGTTCGAGATTCTTGTCCTCTTTCAGAAACTTCATGCAGAAGGGCGAACAATAATTTTTGTAACCCACAATCCGGATATTGCAAACTATTCGAGCCGTAATATTGTTCTACGTGATGGAATTGTCAGAAGTGATGTAGTCAATAATAACATTCTCTCGGCAGAAAAAGCTCTTTCTGAACTTCCACCTGCACGAGACGACTGATGCCTGCGTCATTTACAACTCGATATGACAAAAGATACATCTCAATGAATTTGACGTCATTACGGTCTGTGTCTTTATATAGTTTAAATGTCAAGACGAAAAAAGATATAAGAATAAATGAGTATAACAAATCTTTTTAAAATAGCATTGCGTGCGATAGCCTCAAACAAACTGCGCTCATTTCTTACCATGCTTGGTATAATCATTGGCGTTGCTTCGGTTATCACAATGTTGGCCATAGGGCAGGGCAGTAAGCAGAGCATACAGAAACAAATAGCTGAGATGGGTTCAAACATGATAATGATCATGCCCGGTCAGGATATGCGTGGAGGTGTGCGTCAGGAGGCTTCTTCAATGGAAACTCTTAAACTTACTGATTATCAGGCACTCAAAGATCAATGCAAATATATCAGTGCCATAAGTCCGGTTGTCAGCAGTTCAGGACAGTTCATTATCGGAAATAATAACACCCCATCAACTATCTATGGCATTAACCAGGACTATCTTACAATACGTCAACTGGAAGTTGAAGACGGCGAAATGTTTTCAGATGAAGACATCAAGTCGAGTGCTAAAGTATGTGTTGTCGGTAAAACTGTTGTAGACAATCTTTTCCCTGACGGCTCCGATCCTGTAGGTAAGGTTATACGTTTTAATACAATACCGTTTCGCATTGTAGGAGTATTAAAGAGTAAAGGATACAACTCTATGGGTATGGACCAGGACGACCTTGTCCTTGCTCCTTATTCAGCAGTCATGAAACGTATTCTCGCTATAACCTATGTGCAGAGTATTTCTTGTTCTGCTCTGACAGAAGACTTAACAGACAAGGCTATTGAAGAAATTACTTCAATACTGCGCACTCAGCACAAACTTAAAGAAGCGACAGAAGACTCTGAAGGAGACGAGGATGACTTCAACATACGCTCTCAGGAAGAACTTGCTACAATGATGAATTCAACCACAGACCTCATGACTATATTGTTGGCATGTATTGCCGGCATATCTCTTGTGGTCGGCGGTATCGGCATCATGAACATTATGTATGTCAGCGTTACAGAGCGTACCCGTGAAATAGGTTTGCGTATGAGTGTCGGAGCTCGCGGCATTGACATCCTCAGCCAGTTTCTTATTGAGTCAATACTCTTAAGTGTCACAGGCGGTGTTATTGGAGTGCTAATAGGAGTAGGTGCTACTTTCGGTGTAAATATTTTTGCCAAGTGGCCTGTACTTATTCAGCCATGGAGCGTATTTCTCAGTTTCTTTGTCTGCACTGCTACAGGAGTGTTCTTCGGATGGTATCCTGCAAAGAAGGCAGCCCAGCTCGATCCTATAGAGGCCATTAGGTACGAATAAAAAATTTTTACGTCATTATAGTAGAAAATAGAAATAATAAATATAAAAAATATTATGAATAAAAAGAGCACATTTTTGGTCATCTTCCATCTTTTTTGCTGGATTATAGTGGCCTTGCCGTCTGTAATATTTGTGCCGCAGCGTATACAGCATGACATAGTCATATATCTTATACGCCTGTGCTTCCCGGCATTTATGTGCATCATTTTTTATCTTAATTATTTTTGGCTTGTTCCGCGTTATATAATTTCTAACCATCGAAAAAACATTTACATTTTGGTAAATGTAATCATTATTATTATCTTTGCAATGTGTATGCAAGAGATGATGGACTATATTCATGCTCGTGAGATGGCTGCAGGCTGGACTCCGCCACCTCATGAGCGTTTCACCAAAATGTCAGCTTTATTAGCCCTGATTCTTCGCAATGGATTTTCTTTTGCTTTTTCTGCCGTTGTTGCAACTCTTTTAAGACTTGCCATGAAATGGCAGAAAGCTGAGTCGGCCCGCCGTGATATGGAAATACAAAAGACTGAAGCTGAATTAAAAAATCTGCGTAACCAGATTAATCCTCATTTTCTGCTTAACACTCTCAATAATATTTATGCATTGATATCATTCGATCAGACTAAAGCCCAAAAAGCAGTATTGTCATTAAGTGCCTTACTACGTCAGATGCTTTACGGCACGCAAAAAAATGCGGTAACGTTGAAGGACGAAGCCGAATTCATTACTCACTATGTAGACCTTATGCGTATAAGAATAAGTGAGAATGTAAAGATAACATTAGATATATCAATACCTCCGCAAAACAACGTATATATAGCTCCCGTTATATTGATTTCGCTTGTGGAGAACGCCTTTAAACATGGAATAAGTCCAACTGCTTCAAGTTTCATTTCTATAAGACTCTTTTCTGACGGTGAGAAAATTGAATTTGAAATACGAAACAGCAACTTTCCTAAGAATGACACCGACAAGAGTGGCCATGGTATAGGACTCAAACAGGTTGCAACACGTTTGACACTCGCCTATAAAGACAAATATGAATGGGTGAAAGGTGTCGATGAAACAGAAAAAATATATTACTCTAAAATAACTATTTATGATACTAAGTTGTGCGATAATAGATGATGAGCCGCTGGCAGCAAAATTGCTTGCCAGCTATGCCGAGAAAACCCCGGAACTGAAACTGACCGGGACTTACGACAGTGCGGTAACAGCGATGAAGGTATTACGTAATAATCCTGTCGACCTGCTCTTTCTGGATATTCAGATGCCGGAGCTTAGTGGACTAGAGTTTGCAAATATCCTTCCTAAAGAAACACGCATAGTATTTACAACAGCATTCGACCGTTATGCTATTGACGGATACAAGGTCAATGCCATCGACTATCTCTTAAAGCCTATAAGCTACGAACGTTTCATCATGGCCGTAAATAAGGCGGTAGAATGGTTTAAGTCAACCAATCGTCAAGAAACGATGTTTCAGGATCAGTTCCTGTACATCAAGAGTGAATACAAGCTTATTAAGGTTAAATTTGAGGACATCCTCTATATTGAAGGTCTTAAGGATTACATTAAAGTCTATCTTGCAGACAACAAGAAGCCTGTGCTCTCACTGATGAACATGAAAAAGCTTGATGATTTTCTTCCTCATCCTCCGTTCATGCGTGTTCATAGGTCATTTATTGTCAATATGACTAAAGTTGAAATGATTGATCGTGGCCGTATCGTTATAGGCAGTGCTATGATACCTGTATCAGAAAGCTACAAGGATCAGTTCCAGAATTTTATTGACAACCATATCCTGCAATAAGATTATTTTAATGTATGTCATAATGTTCCGCAGATAGGCCATTGAGATATGATATTTTATAGCCTTTCGTCCTTTAGCCCCAATCGTCCGATTTGGGTTAAAGGCAATAGCCTGTGCAGTGTAATGCACAGGCTGTTGTCTTATCTGCAATGATGCCTTTGATATGTTAACAAGTCAATGACTTTCTGCTTAAGCACAAATCGTCTTTCTATGTACTTAGAATGACTATATTAGTCTATTTCTTCATATTCTACATCAATAATATCATCACCATACCAATGCTTGATATCTTGCTGGAATTTATCATATTTAGATATAGCATTGTTAAGTTTTTCAAACTCTTCAAGACGTTCCTGATATGATGTCCTTAAAAGGATAAATGAAGGGAAGAAGTTCTTGTAGAATACTTCGTTATTGGTCATCATCATGGATACATCGTTGAAGATAGATTCAATATCCGATTTGATGTTCTTCTGCAACTCAATTCTCTTCTCCTTCTCCTTGTAGCTTTTAATACAATCAACAGCTTCCATTATGAATTGAAGAGTAGCACCAATACGTCCAGCCCATTTGCCAATATTTTTTCCAAATTTTATTGCACCATATGGTTTGAACTTATGGTTGATCTTGAGTGCATCACGAATTTTCAGAACCATCTTTCCATCTACCTTGACTGCCTTTAATCCATCTATTCCTTTCTTGAATGCTTCTTTAAACATGTCATCCTGCATGTTGTAAGAGTTCTCAAAAGCCTGAGTACATGATTTCACAGAACCTTCATTTGCTTCAACATTATCGCTGATTATTCGCTCTATTCGGCTTGTAACAAGATGATAGTCGATGGATTTATTAGCTAAGCCTATCTTTGATTCAAGAAGAGACGCCAGAGTTTCCATGCTTGTAGCACCATTGATATCATCAATAAGGCTACGTCTATATTCATCAAGAGAGTCTGCTATCTGCTTTCTAGATGCCTTGAGTTCCGTTTCAAGTGTATCCAAGTCTGTCTTTAGAACTTCATGAGATTTTCTCGCCTTCTTCATGGCAATTTTTACTGGAGCCACTGCAAGAACAGATTCTGAATATGCCCTTTGGGCCAGATCTTTTATCACAGCTACGCTTTGACTCAGTTTTAGATTCTCAACGTCAGAAGAATCAATAACCTTAGATATAGCGTCATGAAGATTTTCTATCCTTGACAGTTCATTGTATCTGTCTATATGGCTCTCATCCAGCCAATAATTCAGTCCTTTCGCCTTTGGATTAGCTGCAATACAAACGATCGACAACCTTTCCAATTCGGAATCGGTTAAACCTAATGATGATTGGAGACGATTCTTTACATTGGCAATCTTTATAGACTTCATGTCTTCATAGTCCTCATCATCAGACATGTCAATACCAGTCTCATCCATTCTATTTAGAACAATGACAAGAGAATCAATCTTTCCGTAGTCTTTGATAACCTTCATCAAAATTGGAATATGACTATCCTTGATTGGATTAACTGCATGAGTCACATATATGATAATATGCGCCTCCGAGATATAACGTTTTGTTATTTCAGAGAACTTAATGCTACTACCGTCAATCTCTTTTTCCTTAGTTCCGAACAATCCTGGGGTGTCAACAATCTCAAAGCCTTCTTTCAAGCCTGAAGGACGATATACCACGAGCTCATCCGAAGACTCATCAGGATCAATTTTCATGCTATCTTCCACCTTGCCTAGAAATCCAGCAACAGTACTTGTCTTTCCGTCTGAAAATGATCCTAACAAAACAATCTTAATTGTATCAGTCTGTAGACTCTCCATTACATCATGGATTTTTTTCTTTAATGGAAGAATGTCAATATCCAGATCTTTATTTGAAGTCAAGATGTTCTCCAATGCCATCAACTTGTTTTCAAAATCCGTCTTGCTAAAAGTGTTTGATTTCATGATATTATAATATTTAAATGTTAATATATTTACGTAGTTCAATAAGATCATTATCTACTATATCAGACAATTCGGTTAAACTCTCATATTCGTCTATAATAGTGCTTTGAATGGTATTCTTATGTGAATCCAATTTTGAAAAAAAAGGATTAAGCTGAATATGAAGGTCTTCTAGAATCTTATTTTTACAAGAATCTAGTTCTTTCTGAACTTTTTCTTTGGCCTTACCTCTGCCATGGTCACTGAAGAAGATTGTTTTCAGAATATGAATCACCAAGCCTATGGCTCCTCCTATGGCAGCACCAATCAATCCACCATAACAAAAAGCAAGAGCCCAAGAACCGACATCAAGCGCAAGACTACCAATATCTCTGATGTTGATATCTAGATCGTCAAAAGCATTGTCTAGATTTGGAGATACACCCAACTTAACAAAAGTTGTGCTGTATTTACCCGTCTTTGCTAACTCAGCCAACTCTCTTGCTTTATTAGATATGTTTGTTTCCAACATTTTGACGTTTTCTTGAATAATTTGTGGGATTTTTCTCTTCAACTTGTCAGCCTCAATATCGCTCAAATCTTTAACTCTGTCTTTGGATACTTGATTGTTGTCTATCATTTGATAAATGCGTCTCTTTAGAGATGTGAAACAACTATAAATAGCTGATTCGCTTTGAGTATTAATCTTTCTTTTACATCTTCCAGTTTCTGTATCTACATACTTTTTGAAATCAAGTAGTTGCTGTTCCATCTCTGAAATAGCAGAGTCCTGACTGGATGCGACTTTCTTTAATTGATTTCTGGCGTCAATTGCTAGTTTCCGAAGTTTTCTCTTATTTGCATCAGCGATTTCATTTTGGAATGATAAAGCTTTCGACAAGACGATTTTCAAAAGCTCGTCAAAACGGCTGAAAGCAAACATTGATTCTGCAGTACCAAAGTATTTAATAAGTTTAGCCTGTTGCTTAATGAGTTGTTTACGAGTAGTAGAGAATTTTGCTTTTGAGCACATGGCTAATAATGCCTGAATAGTGACATTTCCACCATAAACAGACCCAAGTTGTTTTTCAAAACAATCCTGAATCAGACGTTCGTTAACTGCCACGTCTTTTCTCAATAGAGTTTCACGTTCTTCTTCTCCATCGTAATTTGTAACGCCACCTCTTACATTGAAAACAGAATATACCTTAACCCAGTCATTGAGATATTTTTTAATTTTGCTTGCAATGGCTGCATCTGGAACTTTATTCTCTCCCTGAATGTAGAATACGCAATGAGCCTTGCTTAAGGCTTCTTTGATTTCATTCTTGTAGTCTTTTTCATTACCTTCTATACCAGGGACATCAATCAAAGTGAAAGGTATGCCGTCAATTGTCATTTCATATTCCTCATATACTTTTGTAAAGTCACTTTGCCCATCTCCAACGATGAGACCATCCACGCCATTTCCTGATTTATCCTTTTTTAAGAGAGAAAGACGCTTCTTTTCATTGAACAGAATTCGAAAAGTATCGATTATGGTACTTTTGCCAGCATTGGTCTGCCCAAAGAATGCAATTACAAGTCTGTCCCAAATGTAATGGCTTTTGCAGAATTCAATCTCTTCGATAGACTTATCTATTGAAGAAATAGTAGCCTCCAAAAAAGGCTGCTTTATCTTGTCAAAAGCCTTGGTTTCTCCACGAAGTTCATTGAATCGATTCTTTTGGCTCTTAAGCGCCTCGAGGTACGATTCATATTTAGTCATTATTAAATCTTTAATATCCATTCTTCATATATGTTAAATCTAAATAACGTGAATTCAACAAAATATAAGTTCTTGTAAATTTAGTGACTATCGAAAATTGTTATAACTTTATAGTGTGCTTATTTACAATAAGTTTATAAAAATAATCGCTACGATTTACTGAGAACAAAGTTATAAAATTATTTTATATGACAGATGCTCTTTGCAGTTTTTTTGATGCAATGATGTAAAATATACGTTAAGACCTGTCACGAAACGCTCAATAAATTCTATACAGCAACAATAACGTCAATAAGTAATATCATTCTGAAATCATTACAATAAGTCATCAGACAATAATACTTAACGTTTTGTCTTATGTTCCTTTCAGATTATCTATTTTCTATATGGAGCAATTATTTCTTCAGGCTTTTCAACCATAATCTGTGCTCCGTTTTTTATAAGAAAATCTTTATCCCTAAATCCCCATAACACACTTATACAAGGCATTCCGCTGTTGCGTGCTGTCTGTATATCCACTTCGCTGTCGCCTATATATACAGCTGTTTCACGTTCTGCCTCCAGTTGTCTCAGAGCCTCATTAACTGTGTCAGGTGCAGGTTTCTTTCTTATCTTGTCGCTTTCACCTATTGCGACATCTATATAGTCGTTGAAGAAATGATGACACAGCTCCTCAGTAGCCTTACAGTATTTATTGCTTACAACAGCAAGTTTCTTCCCATGCTCTTTCAGTGTTGCCAGCATCTCCATTATACCATCATACGGTTTTGTCGTATCCTCGCTGTGCTTAAGATAGTGTTCTATGAATGTGTTGTATATTTCTTCATACTGTCCGTTTTCGGTACCTCCAGGAATGGCGCGCTCTATAAGTTTCTTTATACCGTTGCCAACCATCATTCTTACCTCATCTATAGTATGCTCAGGCAAATTAAATGCGCGCATGGCGTAATTGGTGCTTGCGGCAAGATCGCCAAGTGTAAAAAGTAGCGTACCGTCCAAATCGAAGATGTATGTGTCAAACTCTTTCATTTTGTAATACCTCCGTTATCTTTTGTCCTTATTAAAACTTATCTATGTTGAAGACTTGTGCAAAAGTACACATAAAAATCATAACACCATGATATTCATCTGTGCTTTTTGCACGTTATTTACAATTAATACATTTAATGATAGAGTGGGGTAATTGCAAAATCTCATGCCATTGTTACTTTATAGATTATCAAACAAAAGCTCCCGACATGCAGAAGTGTGTAGTCGGGAGCTTTTATTATAGTTGCATAAGTCAAAATGTTATATCAAGATAACATCTTTCTTATTTTATTCTTACCTTGTTTACCTTCATTCCATTATCTGTCATCTGCTTTATCACGTATATTCCGGCTGGCAGACTTTCTGTTGCCTGTGCAGGTGTTGCCATTTCTTTCTCAACGAGTTTTCTTCCGTTAATGTCATACACCTCTATGTTGCCCGACTCGGCACTTATGCCGTCAATGCCGTCAGTCAGTTCATTGTTAACTGAAATAGGAATGTATATGTCAGCGGCTCCACGTGAAGCCAGTTTTACGTATGCCTCATGTACGCCAACTTCGTCTGAATTGAATGTTACGGCGAACGATCCTCCTGTTATAGGCAGCTGTGATGTTGACAGCTTAAACTTGCTCTTGTTAGCTCCGCCTAAAGTCAGTTTTATAGGCTCTGCCAAATTATTTCCTGTAACAGTTACTTCTTCTGACACTGCGTCTTTGCCTACTGTTGACGTAAAGACAAGTTGTCTGAGCGAGGGCTGTATCACGGCAAGGTCTGTACGGCCGTAACTTACATCGTCAATATAATATGTTGCAGAGTTTGTACGTCCGCGTGTGCTCTTGAATCTGAATCCCATAAAGAACACGTCTGCGATATTTTGTCCGGTCAGGTCTATATGGTATTCCTGCCATTCTCCGCTTTGGTCTTCAGTGTTCGGCATAGTGAATCCCTCAACCGGTGCCACAAACATATCACCTTCTGTCAGGTCTATGTAGCATAACTCCAGCAAGTCTGTCTGGTTGTCAACGAGATAGTCGCCTCTCACTCTGAACGTAAACATCTTCGACTCCGAATTCTTAAAGTCGAGTGGTGGCGTTACGAGCATCATCTCGCAAGTAGTCTCTTTGCCTTCGGCAACGTTGCTGTCGTAAGGAGTAACTTTAGCAACCTTTTCTCCGGCAGTTTCGTCAGTTTCAGGCAGTTCATATCCCCACCATGCACGCTTGCCTTCCATTGCCAGGTTCTTCCATCCTTCAATACTCAGAGGCTTGTTCTTTGTTACATTGTCAAAATGTTCATTTATGAGTTTCATCGGTGATGAAGCGTCGAGCGGCAACTCGTCGCCTTCCTTTTCAGGTTCCGGCTCAGTGCTTTCACCTGCCTTACCGTTTATCTTCACTCTCAATGTGTCCAGTCCGAGTCCGTATATCTCAATCTCGTTTTCATATTCTCCGGCTTCTTTCGGAGCAAACGTAACTTTCACATTTGCTGTAGCGTCTTTCATCAGCATTGTCGTGCTTAACAGGAACGAGCCTGATTCTTTCAGTTTCATGTATGCATAGTCTGGCAGATTGGCTGTCGTTATGCTTATTGTCTGCTCCTGTCTTTCGCCGACCTTAGCTTCAAACGTAGGCAATGTTTCAGGACTTACTGTTACTGTCGGCGGATTCTGCTCGTCAATAGCATATGCTGACAGAGTAATGCTTTGTGACAGCAACGGCATTTCTGGACAGTCTATAAACAGGCGTCCTTCATGCTTTCCTATTGCAGTTGGCTTATATGTTATCATGATGTCGGTCTCGTTTGTTCCTGCGGGAACTGATGTTGCCGAAAGTTCAAACATATCGCGGTTTTTGCCGATAATCTCAAGATTGGTTGCTGCCGGCATGTTTACGGCACTAATATGCACTGTTCCAAATTCTGACGACTTACCAACCAGTCCTGCTGCCATTTCAAATTTTGAAGGGGTAACAGTCAACGAAGGTTCTGATGCTACAGCCGACTTTATGTCTTCAGCCTTGCGCGGCGCAACAATTACAGCACTTGCTGATGTCGACAGTCCTGTTATATGTACTGTTTCTGTCGGTATTGCTTTTCCTATGAGAGTTGTGCCCTTAAACAGTCTCAGCTTACCTTCTCCTGTTGCGTCTGTTATTGTTGGTTGTGCCATGCCTTCAGTAAATGTTGCACCTTCAGCAACGTCTTTAAACTGCGCGTCTGCCACTCTCACAAGTCTGTTGGCATAGTCGGCTGTTGCAGCCTTCAGGTCTGCCAGCGTCACTGTTACAGGCTCAACAGTGTTGTTCTCTGAAACAAGTGTACCGAGTGATGCTGTCAGCGGAATGAATGAGTTTACGCCGAACGAACTGGTTATCATTCCTATAAATCCTGTAACCATGTCGCCTTCCTTATACGTCTCGGTCATCATGTCGTAGTCGTTCTTCACTTGCAGTCCGCCTGTCTCGTCCTGAAGGTAGTAAACGGGACTTGCCTGACTCTTGTCTACAAATGTTACAACAGCCTTGCCTTTATATCGGTAGGTGAGATATGCGTCACCGTCTTCTGCTGCAAACTCTTTCAGGGTGGCAATGTCTTTCACAGCGATGGTGCTCCATGTCGCTCCGAGTGTTACGTCTGTGGCTCCTTCAGTGGCAAATGTTATTGTCGCCTTGCCGGTCTCGCTTGTCGGTGTCAGCGTAAATTCTACATCCACACCTTCTATTGCCATTGCGTCTGCTGCAGATATAGTTGTAACCGACGGCTTTAACTCTTCATTGTCTACAGTTATTGTTATGTCGCCTGTCAGGTTTACGCCTTTTACGTTTACAGTCTTTGTCATTATGTCACCGCTGTACAACGTGCCGAAGTCAAGACTTCTTTCGCTCAATGTCAAGGCAGGAGTGCCTTCGCCAGGTCCGGCGCTTTCTGTAAAGAGTTCAGCATAACTGTCAGCTACACGCAACGATCCTACAAGTAGAGTAGGTGCTGTTGCGCTGTAGTTTGTTCCCTGGCGCAGTTCAAGTCCTTGCAGTCCCCATGTAGATATGCCGCTGCCTGATGACGACGGGTCAAACACGGCATCAGCAGCACTTGGTTCTTCAGTATAACTTGCAGGATTAACATACAGCGTAACACCGTCATGACGCTCACCGGCTGCGCCAATCTCATATTTAACAACAACGAGATAAGTTTCACCTATATTGAAACTTCTGTTTGCATAAACGGCTTTTGTACTTCCGCGTTCAACACCCAACTTATAGTGTCCTTCATCGTCACCGGCATTAACATACAGTCGGCCTAATTCTGTAGGACTTGTTCCGTCTTTAACAACGCTGCTGAATGTACGTGGCAGCAATGTCATCACATAAACGGGACCTGTTGGTGCTTCAGAGACATTAATGAGGGCAGAATAATATATTGTGCCGCTCTTTATTCCTTCTTCACTGGGATCAAATCTCACCAGCAAATCCTCACCTGATGAAGCAGAACCGAGTTTTACTGATTTACCTTTTACTCCTCCCGGATATCCGGCATAGTCGAGTGCCTGATCCACTACCTGTATAGGCTCGTTTGGATTTGAACCATACTTACCCCAACCGCCTTGACCATACAGGTCGCCTGTGGGATAATCAAAATTCTCTTGCCACTTTATCTGTGCCCCGACATCTGCAGGAACACATAACATGGCCATCAATAGCATGAGCATACATGCAAGCATTTTGTTTGTCTTTCTCATGTTTTTCTTTGGTTGTGGTTAATGAAATTATATTTAAGTTCTCAGAAAAGGCGTTAAAATGCAAATATAGCATATTTTTGATACGACTCCAAATATTTTGCATACAAAATGAATAATACATCATTCGAAGTTAAAGAAAACAAAAATATACTACGCAATTATATTTGTAAAAATCCATTGTGCTTTTTGAAACACTACAATTTTCCGTAACACAAAAACTTTTACTTACTATCAATAATGCTTTTTATCCACTCGAATTCAATTGGATTAAAAGCATTATATTAAAAAAGTGGCATTGCAATAAATTGCGCAAGCCACTTTTTTATTATTATAATTAAATTGTTTCAACTTAATGTCATCAAATATTCAAAGCTCTTATTTCTGTCAACAATATCATGTCGCAGCAAATGATATTTCCATGGCTTACCACCATTCGCTGAAGTGTATTCCGTTGCGTTCTTACAATATTCTTCAGCGGCTTTCTTCTTTGCTTGAACGTCATCCGTCGACAAATCCTTTGCAGCTTTTGTCTCAACCAAGTATATACAATCTTTAGTTTCAACAATAAAATCAGGTTCATAACGCCTTGAACCATTACACCAATAAATATTAAACTGGTTAGGAGCAGGTCTTAGCCATTTTAATACATCCGAGTCTGTTTCAAGCACATTAGCAAAGTCAAGTTCTGTCTTACTGTCAAATTTACATTCAGTATAATACGATTTCAAAAATCCTGTAAATATATATTTTTTGACAAGACCAGGTTTTACTATATCACGATAATCTACTCGCCCATATCCCTCTGTCTCAACAAAATGCTGTTCAATAATTCCTGCAAAAGGTAACACCTTAGGTTTTAAATATCCTAAAGGCGTCATAACAAAATGTCTTTGCATCTGATCAAAGATATTTGCTGCTATCGCTTTTTTAAACTGATTAACGACCTTTGCAATATCATCCTTATTATCAAGCTTATTTAAGATTGCATCTACAGCCTGTTTTGCAAGGTGAAACAACAGTTCTGAAGTTTCATCATAGTCAATCTCATCATAATCAATTAAGGCATTAACAATCTGATTTACAGGAGATTCAAATTTTCTTCCGGCAATAACTTGCAATATTTCGGTAGTTTTTTCTCCTACGCCAATACTTACTCTCAATATTTCATCACGCAATGCCGGCAAATCATATCCCATTCTTGTGTCAAGATCAAACCATTTATATTCAGCTTTATATGCCTCTTTCTGTATAGTCATTCTGGGTATTTCGATAATATTGTCTATAAAGAATTTTACGACAATCTTAACAACATTATCTACCTCTTCTAATAAAGGCTTGGCATAGTCTTCTGAAAACAACGGATTAACTTCTTTAGAACGTTTAATTATCTCATTACAGGTAAGATTCTTTATCACATTTATTGTTTCTGGCTTTGCCAGCTCTTGTGCATTTTTAACCGTAGAACTTAATTTTGGAATCACTGCCCACACAGCCCTTTTAGCATCAAATACTGCTTTTGCATTCTTCTTTTCATATTCTGTTTTAGCTTTCTGTATTTCCTGCTGCTCCTGAAAATCAAGTTTGGTCTCTGCTTTTACGACCTTCCCTTGAGCTGAAGACACATCTTCATCATCAAGTTCAACGTAAGAAAATCTGCTCAAAACAGAATGCGGGTCTTTTGACTTCTCTATTACAGCTTCAAAATTCTCATGCGCAATAACTGTAAGTTTATCAACATCCGCATCACCGGTACGTTTACCGCCATAAGGCAAGCGCAGTCCGCGACCTATCTGCTGCTCAACCAATATTGGGGCATCAGCAGCTCTCAACGGCACTATCGTATAAAGATTGTTCACGTCCCAGCCCTCTTTCAGCATGTTAACATGAATAACAATCTCTATCTTATTATCAGGCTTTTCAAGCGAAACAAACTGTTTTTCTATTTCTTCATCCTTCTTTGTTGAACTGTCTATCTGCAATATTTTATCTGCATAACGGCCGTCAAACATTTCATTCTTAATCAGATTATATGTATCTGTTGCATGTTGTATGCTCTTGCAAACTATAAGAATAAAAGGCTTAACCACTGGCAGGTTATTATTCTTTGCATACATTTCAAGATGCAGTTTGGTATGCTCATGAATGCTTATTGCATCTTCTATTTTCAGTTTGTCAAGCTCTTCATCAGACATACCTTTCCGTTCAAAGTTTCTACGCTTTGCCACCGTAGGTATTTTGACATATTTTCCGTCTGCCAATGCCTGTGCCAGATTATATTCATAGACAATATTTTTAAAAGGCTTATTCTTTTCATCTATTGGCGTGGCAGTCATCTCAAGACCAAGAATAGGCTTCAGTTCGTTTATTGCTTTTTTCGATGCGTCAGCATGATATCTGTGAGCCTCATCCATCAGTATAACGAGGTCATCCAATGATGCAAGATAATCAAAATACGACTGTCCTAAATATTCAGACAACCGTCTCATCTTTGGCGCACCTTTTTTACCTACCTTACTGTCTTTATTGAACTTAGATATGTTGAATATGTTTATCTGTATCTGATTTTCCGAGAACAGGTTTCTTGCCATATTATAGTTGTCGCCGGTTATTATATATGGCTCATTATGCACAAACTCAGATATGCCTTTAAATACATACTTTTCGTATGAAGGGTCGCCGAAATCTTTCATCAGCTTTTCATACAACGTAAGATTAGGCGCCAGCACCATAAAATGTTTTATTCCTTTAGCAAGATACAAATACGCCATACAGGCTCCCATAAGCCGAGTCTTGCCAATGCCTGTTGCTATCGAGAATGCAAAAGAAGGAAAGTTACGTTCAAAATCTTTACATTGCGGACAAACATATTGCACTCTTTGAAGCTGCTCTTTCAGATAATCTGAATATGCGTCACCTGAAGGACGGTTATTTATATCAAGCTGTCCCGTCAAACGCGCAACTACATCCAATGCTTCAGCCAATGGCTTACGCAATGAGAGCCTTTGTTTTATATAATTTGTTATCTTATTGTTCATACCTTATTCCATATTATTTCATTTCTGAACTCATTTTCCAGATGACAATCAATAATAGTCCAATACTTAAAGCCCAACATTTCTTTTTCCACAGAAAGTTCTTCTGCAACGATATCTCTATTTTCACGTGTAGAATCCATCTGATAATTATAAACCTTTCTCAAGAAACTAATAATTTTTTGTTTAGCTTCATCAAAGAAACGTTCTTCTTTTATAAGGCGTTTATTTTGTTTACCATTATAAAATCTACATAGCATTTCTATCGTGTTACGGTGTTGTTCATCATCTATTACAGCCCTAAAAGATGCTTTATTATGATTGAAATCTATACGTTGTTCTATTTCATCCTCTACATTTACATCTAAAGGAGATATATTATTATCAAACCTATCCGATTTCTTCCCATTACAATATCCACAGGCCAAAAATAAGTTTCTCCAATCCTGGCGAAGATTACTATAATTTTCCTGACTTTTAAAATGGTCAATCTGAAAATCAGTACCTAACTTTCGTTCACAAATATAGCATTTTCCATGTTGGTCTTCCAACAATTGTCTCTTCACGTCCTCACCATCATATCTTGCTGTAGCAGACAAAGATAATGGGACTTCTTCGCTTTTCTTTTCCCTTATCATGCCAACACAGATTTAATGACCGACGCATACTTTGTTTTAATAGCAAAATAATCTCCAACTATGTTGGGCGAAACAGACTCTGGAACTTTATCCAAATCTGCAATGAGCAGCTTTATTTCATACTTATCAGAATCAGTTAACTCGCCCTTCTGTAATAGATTTGACAATTTTTCCAATTGCATTTTCATGTAACTTGATTCAGAAGATACGCCAAAATACCCTTCTGCCAAAGCTTCATAAGAGTATTGTGGCAAATCACTTATAACTTCTTGATGCTCCAAATCGTAAGCTACTGCATTTTCTAAAGAATTTAACACGAAAGGAGAATGTGTGGTAACAATAAATTGTATGTTCGGAAATACTTTTGTCAAAATTGGCATAATCATTTTCTGCATCTCCAAATGCAAATGTGTTTCCACTTCATCTATCAATACAATACCTTTCTTTTTGTATGCTCTTGTCAGACTGTTTTTAGATTGCATCTTTAATATTAAATCAACAACAATATCCAATATTGCTGCATAGCCGTCTGACAGCTCCGTAAATTTGAATTCCTTTCCATGGGACAATATACGGAAGCTGTAATCCTTATAGTTAAACTTTAAACGCAAATCATTATCTTGAAATATCTGACGAAGTATTTCCGTAAAGTCAATAAACCATTTATTGATTTCATCAGCATCGTTTATCTGATTTTCATTACGTGCTAAAGCTTCCTGTATCTTCAAATCAGATAAAAAATTCAAGAATTGATCGGTTGAGGTAATTCTAATTGGAGTACGATTAACTAATACTGGCTTGGTTGGATTTTTAGGCTCAAACATTTTTACCTTTCTCGCAGCTTCGTAAAACGCCATTAAAAAATCTCCATTTTGATAACTATATATTAATTCTGGGACATTTAAGAAATCTAAATTAATTTCCGTCATATCAATCTGTTGGTGTTCAATAGAAATATCTAATTTTTCTCCAACTTTTCTAACTCCCAGAATGGTATTGTCGCTAATATTATCCAAAAAATTAGCCATAGCATTCAACAACACAGTTTTACCACTACCATTTTTACCTGTGATTATCAGATGCGGAGTCTTCTCATTAGCTATAGGAATATCTATGTTTCTTAAATGAAACAACTCATTTATATGAATTTTCTTTATATAATAGTTCATAATTGCCAAATTTAATATGTTTGATATTTCTTATTCCATATCTTCTGCGTCCTCGTCGCTTTCAACTTCAGGCGCACTTATTATGTGGAGCGAATAATCGTCCTTATCGAACTCGCAGCGGCCTAATAGCATTTGAGGAATCTTCTTGATTGAGATATTATTGAAAGCCTGTTTACACTCACGTTGGAATGATGTACAGCAGATAAGCAAGGTTTCGTCTTCTGACATTGTCTCATGAATAGCAGACAAAGCTTCAACCGTCATGAATTGCGTTGTGGTGTATATATAGTCCGTCTCAGAGCCAAAGCCTTGTTTCCAATATACTTCCTGACTTGGCTGATAGGTATAGCCCTCTTGCTTTGCCATGGCAGCGGCAAGCATGTCGGCATTATATTCTTTATTGATAACCAAATTGCCAAACTTATCTTCTTTCAACAGACTTGGGGCAAGTTCATAAAATTTAAATCCGCTTCCACCTTCCCATTTCTGTGCTTTGCTTATACCGCCTTGATCTGTTCCGTCTGTAACTTTTTTCAAACGAGGTGCACAAAGTGTTAAAGCATGAATTCCTAATTCAATTCCTATGTATCTACGTTTCATCTTTTGTGCAACTGCAGCTGTTGTACCACTACCTAAAAAACTATCAAGAACTAAGTCTCCTTCAAATGTACACATGTCAAATATTTGACTAACCAATTTCTCAGGTTTCTTACCCATTGGAAATTGAACATCACCCTCTTTCGTTAAATTCTTCATCCATGCATTCATATCCCAATAAGTTCCTTGAAGATTTTTCTTGTACAATTCTCCTTCTATTTCTTCAGATGTATCTCTCAACCACACAAATAGATTGCATACATCATCTTTATAAAACTGCTCATATACTTGACCTTTGTTTTTTCCTGTCTTGGGAACATATTCAATAGATAAAAACTCATCTTGTATATTCATTTCCTTCCTAAATTCTATGATTCGTGTTCTAATAGAACTTTGAGCATTAGTTGTACGAAACACATTAATACCATATTTTTTGTATGCTTCTTTTTGGGAAATGTTATCACGTTTCATAAGTTGATTAATAGAAGCCGTTTTAACACCATTCCGTCTATAAACTTTTATTTCATTTCCATCTCCATCAACAGTAGAGCCAATAAATTGTTTTTCACCAGAGTTAATAAGTACAGATGTATATTTCCAACTTTTCCCTTCGTCAAGATATTGCTGAATCAAATCTGACATTTCAATATATTCGTAAGGTCCATTAAAAAGAGGAAGTTTTGAATAATCTTTTGCATAGACTAAAATATATTCACAATTTTTCTTCATGCGTTTATCCTCACCTCCTCCAGAAGCACCAGCTATATTCTTCATATTAACTGATACCATATTAATGAAGTTTGAGCGCCCAAAGATTTCGTCACAAAGAACTTTAAGATATGCTTGTTCATCATCATTAATTTGAATCCAGATTGTGCCTTCTTCAGAAAGTAATTGTCTAAGAAGTTCTAAGCGAGGTTGCATTAACCTTAACCAATAGGAGTGCTCTACCAAATCATCATAATATGGAGAAGCTGCGTTCGCATTATATGGTGGGTCAATATAAATACACTTTATTTGTCCAGAAAAATTTTGTTCTAAAGCTTTAAGTGCAAGCAGATTATCGCCATGAATCAGCATATTACCATTCCATGGTTTACCATTGGGCAATACTCCAGTTTCCGGATGTCCGTACGAATATTCTTTATTTTCTATAAGGATTCGAGGCTCTAACGGCTTACGCTCGTCATATTTGCCAATCCAAGTTAATTCAAGTTTATTTTTATTATTCTGTTGCATAGTAAATAATTCTTCTACTTCTTTTTTATTAATGAACTTATATTATCTAACTTTTTTGATATGGGTGAATAATCTAAACTACGAATAAGATTTATTTCATTTAGGAACATTTTATAAGTACCTTGTTTAACTTTATTCGTTGTTATTGCAACTTCAATATATTCCCCTTCATAATTTCCATCACCATAAGCTGATATATTTAAATTTATATATATTTTTTGCAATGGTGGTATTAATAAATGTGATTTATTTAATAAATCAATACGTTCTTTAAAAGTAACTTTGTTTTGTATATTTGAATTTATTTTTATAGTAGTATCCGCAGCAGTAGAATTAGATACATTAATAAATACTAAAATTATACCATCATCACTTTTTTCTAATGAACAAAAGACTTTAGGTAAATTCAGTTCATCCCATTGTCATTTTATTTCATCTAATTGTTTATTATTCTGTTTGAGAGTCAGCCATGTTATTATAACCATAGCGAATGAAGCTAATGCACTTAAATATGTACCCCAAAATTCAGTCCACTTCATGGGTTCTTTAAATATATCACAAGTAACAGGAAAGCAATAGCATAAATTAATCCCTATCGGCAATAGGAGAATAAAAAGTAGTAAAATAATAATAATTATTAACCACTTATATGATATTTTCTTTTTCATTATTTTATTTTCCATTTTTCACTGTAAATATATGTCACAAACATATCCTAACATAGCTTATGTTTATTGTTTTATTTCAGTATTATTTTGTTTACTTTTTCTTGCTCATAATCAATTAATTCTGATATTATTGAAATAATTTTATCCGGAGAAATCATTTTTACACCTTCATATATTCTCTGGTTTACAATCGAACTTATATAAATTTTGGTTGCGTCCAAATCTATTAAATTCCAAACTCTTTGACTTTTTATATTATTATATTGCTTAGCCCTTTTCTTAAAATCTTGAGTAATCTTATTTCTTACAATACAATCTTTTCTAAAATTTTCATTATCATACAAATTTGCCAACCAATTCAAATCTTCCAGTAAAGCATTAAATTCTTCGGTATATGTCTTTAATTTAACTAAGCATTCAGACTCTTTATTATCAAGTTTATTTGGAAATAGTAAACCTTTTGCAAAATCAGCAATTTTCATTTTATCTGAAATACGCTTTATTTCTTTGTTAATGTATCCTTTATTATCATAACTTACAAAACAATCACCCAACATAGTTATATCATTTTGACTAAACGCATTATAAAAATCAACCATTTTTGATTTTAGCTCTGTAAGCCATTGACTCTTGGTTTGATATTCCATAATTGATATTTGAAGTTCCCGATTATAACGATTCTCCGCATGGTTTTGCTCTAATTGCTTATGCAAAACATAAAAAGCAACTACACTGCTAAGAATGGTACCAATATATGCGCCCCAGAATCCTAACCAATCAGTATCTTTACCCACAAAACAAAAAAATGCAGGACACAATATAAACCAATTTATTATAAGTGGAGCTAAAACAACAACAGGTATTGCCCACCAATATTTTTTTAAGAAATTTGTTCGCATAGCATTTTTTTAATAAAATGACATTAGGACTATTCAAGAATCTAATAGACTTATGATTTTATAAAAACATGTTCTATCTCTATCATACTTTTTATTATCATCTTAATTTCCATTTAATCGCAAATAAACGTTTCCTTTCAACCTTCTGTTTCAACATTTGTTCTGTTTTATTCAAAAGCTGTTCTTTTTTATTTTCAACTTCATCTTGAGCCACAAAAAGATTCTGCCTTTTTTCGATACGTTTTCTCTCTAAATCCTTGATGATTCTTTGAGCCTTAACCTTATCCTCAAGACGGTTTATCTTTTTAGCCTCCTTTTTTTTTAGTTTTATTTCCTGATCTAAATCAGTGATTTCACGCTCTAAGGCAAGTTTCATGTCATCAGCCCAGCAATCTAACTTTTCTATCTCTTCATCGAAAAATTTATTGTTACGTTCTGATGAAGCAGAAAGTATGTCATCATTCATTTCTGCTGTTTTATTGTCAAGCAGCGCCATCATATCGTCAGCTATATCTACAGGATCAAGTTCTTCGCCAGGCAGTTCCAACATACGCTCCGCTATTTCCGGATAAACCCATTGGCCTTCATCAGTCATGCAAGCAACGACAATATGGTCTTCACGCTCAAAAGAGTCAATCGAGATTTTCTCAACACTCACAACTCCTTCGTGCCCGACAAGATCTTCAAGCAACTTTGTACGTCCTTCTGTCTGAGTATAATCAAACTCCACACAAGAGCATCTGCTTGGCGAAGCACTGTATTTTTCAACAATACTTTTAGCCAAACTGCTGCCTATACGGTAAGGATATTTATCTCCTGACTTGTTGTTCTTCAACCACGAATAAACTTTGCCGTCAGAATAAAGTTTGAAAGCAAAATTCTGTTCGTCAAATTCGGCCTTTCCATCTAAAGCATGCCTTGTGAGCAGCCAAAGACGTTTTTCAAATCTATCGAGATTCATCCTGCTTTTAGCAAGATTATCTCTTAGTTTTTCTTTTACGGATTCATCAAAATTTTCAAGTAGGGCAGTACGTGCTTTGAGCATCTTTTCAGATATTTGCTCCTTGAGTTCATCCTGTAAAGCGTCAAAAGCCTGTTCTATTTCGTCAGTTGTTCTACATTCATTATATATTTGTGCTATTCTTTTCTCAAAGTCAATACCGCTGCCTATGCTGCCCAACACTTCATCACTGGCTCCAAATACTCCGTTAAACAGTTGGAACTTTCTGTCAAGCAATTCATATACACGCACATCTGCTGCATTTCCTTTATTCAGGAAATTAATAACAACGACATCAAAATTCTGACCATATCTGTGACAACGCCCTATGCGCTGCTCTATGCGCTGAGGATTCCATGGCATATCATAATTAACTACAAGCGAACAGAACTGAAGGTTTATGCCTTCGGCTGCAGCTTCGGTAGCAATCATGATTGTTGCTTCGTTACGGAAATAGTCAACAATGGCGGCACGCCGGTCTGCTGTAGGCGAGCCGGTTACTTTTGCCGTTCCATTGTAAGTCTTTATCCATTCTTTATATATTTGAGTTGACTCATGGTCTGAATTTGTACCATTAAACCTCACCACTTTGCCTTTATAGCCATGACTTTCAAGCAATTCATAAAGAAAATCTTGCGTTCTTTTAGATTCTGTGAAAATAAGAGCCTTTTGGGCAGCGCCCAAATTTCTTAATTGCTCAAAACCTCTATCCAAAGCCACAAACAAATGCTCGGCCTTACTGTTTTTCTTGATCTTACCTGCAAGATCTTTAAATGTTTCAAGCTCTTTTATCTCATTCTTTATCTTCTCTATATCGTCAGGATGCAACTCCTGCACATTGTTGTCTTCTGCTTCATCGTCATCAACCCATTTATCATTGTCGTGCTCATAATCGGCAATAATATCGTCATCATCAGAATAAACACCATTCTGCGACAAAAGATGTTTCAATCTGTTTATCAGCGAACAAAACGTGCCATATATGGCATAGGTAGAAGATGCCAACAACTTTCGCAGAATTAATGTCATAAGCTGTCTTTGACTATTGGGAAGAGCATATAATCTTGGTCTTGCCAAATAATCAGACACCATGTCATAGAGTTTCTGCTCGTCTGTTGTAGGGAAGAACTCCTCTACAATCGCTATTCTTCTTGTGTATCTTATATATTCAAGAACCTGACGCCTTAAAGTACGTTTACAGACAGGCTGGAGCCTACGTCTTAAATCCATGTAATCCTCTTCAGACAAATCATGCCCGTACCGGCTTTTAAAACTTCTCAAGTCTCCAAATACATAATCGTCAATAACAGAAACAAGTCCATAAAGTTCAAGTATTGAATTCTGCAATGGAGTTGCAGTCATCAATATTTTTTTACGTGAAGAAATTGCTGACTTTATTGTATTAGCCGTTACATTTTGTGGCTTGTATACATTACGCAATCGATGTGCCTCATCAACTATCACTAAATCCCAGGCTGTCAATTTGATGTATGATGACTTTGATTTAGCAAATTGAAAAGAGCAAATAACAATCTTGTCTGTTTCAAACGGATTTAAATGTCCCTGCTCAATTGAAGCATTAAATGATTTTGACTCCATGATGACAGATGGAAGAAAAAACTTCTCCAACAATTCACTCGACCACTGTTTGCGTAAGTTGGCAGGACATATCACCAGCAATCTCCTTTTATGTTCAGACCAATGCTGAGACAATATTATACCGGCCTCAATAGTCTTTCCCAAACCGACTTCATCGGCAAGAATAGCTCCTTTAGACAAAGGAGATTTAAATGCGAACAATGCGGCTTCTACCTGATGAGGTGTTAAATCAACCTGAGCATCTTGAAGAGAAGCTGTGAACTTATCCAAATCATTAGCCGGCATTCTTCTTGTTAAAACGTTGGCTAAATATGTTGCCTGAAAGTCAGTTATATCATAATTCATATTATTACTTTTATCAAGATGCGTTACAAGCAAATATTTACAACTTTTGCAAACATTATGCTTAACTGCAAAGTTAACATTATTTTTTAAGACAAAACCATATAACCCTATATTTTATTTTACACGAAACAAAAATAGAATATATTCAAAAGAAAATGTCATTCACATAAAACAAGACAATGTCTATATTTAGACAACAACAATAATGGCACACAACTGGCTTTTCACGCAATAGCCCTTTGAAATAATCACATCCAAAGAACAAAAGAAAACAAGGTGTTTCACTCTATCAATACACAAAAGTGAGTGTTGTTCTTATCCCCCAAAATAACCCTATGACTTTTGCATAAAAAACCTATGACTTTTAATGCAAAAGTGGCCGAGTTACGAGGCATAACTCGACCATTAACAGTTTGAAGCAAAATGTAAGATTTTTGGTTAATGGATATCTAAATATCAAGATGAAAATATTTAATGTGAAATATAAATATATAAAAATGCTTACAGCTTTTCGGGACTTTTGTTCGTAATGTGAAATTTTCAGACGGAATCAGTTATTGGGGGCACATATAATTTAATAAAAACAGATTGATGAAAAGATATGAAATAATGAGGTTAGGAATGTGACGCGATAAGACACTTTGACTGAAAAATAACATTTATCCCCAAACCGATAATTAAACCGCACATAGTTTTATCTATTTTGTGCATTCATGCTTTCAGCCGTCTTTTTATTCGTTTATTTTGACACAGCCCACTATGCCTGAGAAAATCCAACGAAAATACGATTGATATAAAACTAAAATACAGACCGAATCCTAACACCCTTTTTGGATTAAAAATATAGCCCAAATAATGGTTATCACATGGTAGTCACTTTTTTGACTGATTTATAACCTAAAATGTTCTAAAAAGGAGCTTCTTTTTTTTGAAAAATAAAAAAAGACAGTAATTAAACTTTACATTTTATTTTTTTGTTTCTTTCATTTTTCAAAAAAATAAAATGGCTTTTTTCGACAATTTTGCTAAAAAGGTAGTCAAGGTGTCATATATAAAATTTTCTTTACATAGCAGTTTTTCAAGTAATTGATTACTAATATATTACAAATATCACAATAATGAATTTTTAATATTTTATACGCAAAAAAGTGATAGGGTGACTAGGCATTTTTAAAACTTTTACAAATATACGTAAAAAATAAAATAAATGGGTATATAATATATCATTTTATTTTTTTCGCGCGCATATATATAAAAAGTTTATAAAGTACCTAGTCACCCTATCACTTTTAGAGTGGAAAAAGAAAGAAAATGGAGTAGTGAAAGGGCAAGAAAAAGAAGAAGGATTTATATGGCATGGTTAACATTTCTGTTAATAGTCAGAAATGCCGGAAGAGTTAAGCAAAAATCTCAGATGGATGTTAATGGCCATTAGGGTTAAGACAAACGGCAGTACAGATAAATCCTAATAAAATGACAGATTAAATGCCGATGTGTTCGTAAAGGATACGAAAACCTATCAGGAGAAGAATTATTCCGCCAATAAGTTCAGGCTTCAGACGCTTGACAATAGACTTGCCACACACAACGCCAAGGACATTGCCAAGTATAGACATTACGAACGAACATACACCGATAATGGCAAGAGGCACGGCAAGCTGGTCTACGCTCTTATAGCCAAGACACGCAAAGGATATGCCCACCGCCAGTGCGTCGATACTTGTCGCCACGGCAAAAAGCAGCTGACTGGTCAGCTTAGAAGGATTGAAATGAGCTTCCTCCTCACTTCCGAAAGAGTCTTTTATCATCTTGCCGCCAAGAAATGCCAAAAGGCCGAAAGCTATCCAGTGGTCTACGGATTCGAGGTAATGACTGAAATAACTTGTGCCCAACCATCCTATAAACGGCATCATTGCCTGAAAAAGGCCGAACAGAAATGCCATACGCAGTATTACAGACAAGACGTATTTACGGATGATAACTCCACTTACTATTGAAACAGTGAAACAGTCCATGGCCAAAGCCAGGGCAAGAAACGTGATATCTAAAAGACTCATTATGCCAATTTGTAATGTGTGATACGTTTATTACGCTCCGGGCTGTAAGCCGGCGCGATAATTCGCGTGCAAAGGTAATAAAAATTTTTTTAAATATTTTAGGGCACAAGAGTTAGATTAAAATCACGATGCGAAACGGCATTAATGATACGACTAAAATGATTATCAGGCATGGAATATAATGACCGCAATCTCTTATTTTACGGCATAACTCGATGTTGAATGTCGTAAAAGTATAAATATAGATGAATTTATTTTGAATAGCATCCGATTTGCATTATCTTTGCACATAAGATAAGCGGCATTTCGGCATAACACTCAAGTTTTACTTGGACGATTCTGCTCTCGATTTGCATGCATTATTATCGCACATTAAACAACAATCATATATGCGCACCAATTATAACGAGAATAATTATCAGCATTATATAGTAAAAGAAGACAAACCGCTGCTTGAATTTCTGCTTGACAGCATAGAAAATACAAGCCGCACAAAGATAAAGTCTACTCTGCAGGGAAGGGGAGTGAAGGTAAACGGAAAAGTGATAACCCAGTTTGACTACCCACTGAAGAGCGGCATGAAAGTGGCGGTGAGCAAGAGCAAGCAGACATCAGAGATGTTCAAAAACCGCTACATCAAGATTGTCTACGAAGACCGCTATATCGTTGTGATAGAAAAGAACATAGGCATATTGTCTATGGCAGCGGGACACAGCTCGTTAAACGTAAAGACTGTACTCGACTCATACTTCAAGTCGACAAGACAGAAATGCACTGCGCATGTGGTTCACAGACTTGACCGCGACACAAGCGGCCTGATGATATACGCCAAGGACATGCAGACAGAACAGACACTGGAGCATGAGTGGCACGACATTGTTTACGACCGCAGATACGTTGCCGTGGTAAGCGGCGAGATGGAAGACGACTACGGAACAATGACAAGCTGGCTGAAAGACAACAAAGCCTATATAACATATTCATCACCCTATGACAACGGAGGTAAGTATGCCGTTACGCACTTTCATACATTAGACCGCACGACAGACCACAGTCTGGTGGAATTCAGACTGGAGACAGGCAGAAAGAACCAGATACGCGTACATTCGGCAGACATGGGGCACCCCGTATGCGGAGACATAAAATACGGCAATGGCGACGATCCGGTGGGACGTCTGTGTCTTCATGCCTATGTGCTGTGTTTCTATCACCCTGTGACAAGGCGTCGCATGGAGTTTGAGACACCAATACCGGCAGCATTCAGAAAACTGTTTAAGTAACGGTAACGCTGCATCTTGGCGACAAAGATCATGATATTACTAACTTATTGAAAAATGGAAAACTTCGGATATTATATATTTTGCATTATAGCACTCATTGTAGGAATATTTGTCATTAAGAAGGTTGCAGGATGCCTTATGAAAACAATATTCTTTATCATCATAATAGCCGTTTTGGCGGCTTGTTATTATCTGTTCTTTAAATAACGGAGGCAACTGACATAATGGATGTAGAAGCAGTGAAACGGCTGATAGAAAGCCGTCCCAACTTGTCGACGGCTTTAGGCATGGACTTCATATCAACTCCCGAAGACGACGTATGCAAGGCAACGATGACCGTTGACGAACGCAACCGTCAGCCATTCGGTTTCTTAAGCGGAGGCGCATCCCTGGCACTGGCAGAAAATGTGGCAGGAGTAGGGTCGCTAGCCCTGTGCCCCGACAAGATATGCGTGGGCATAAGCGTCAGCGGCAATCACGTGAAAGCCGTGGAAGAAGGCGACACCGTAACAGCAACGGCACGACTTGTCAGTCGCGGACACAAACTGCATGTATGGGATGTGGACATAACCAACTCTTCAGATGAGCTTATATCCACCGTCCATGTTACAAATTACATCATTACGCCAAAAAATCAGGAAGATGAATAACTGCTTTGTCATGTACAGGTTGCCACATGAGACAACCTGCACCATAATGCGCCAATGCGACGGCGATGCGGAAATACTGACATCGTATGACGAACTGAGCGGAAAGACAGGCTTCGTGTTTTCGCCTTTCATGATATCTGCCGACCATCCTCTGCTGCTCATAAGGCCCGATGAGGTTAAGACCTTTGAAGTAAGTGATTGTGCCGAGACAGAGCCACAGCCCTTTGAATGCCGTAACACGGAAAAGGAAAGGCTACGGTATGAAAGCAACTTTACTACATTTCACACAAATCTGCAAGAAGGAAATTTCAGAAAGATTGTACTGGCGCGCAGCAGTGATGAGACAGCATGCAAGGATGCAAGCCCTGAAGGGATATTCATGCGTGCCTGTTGTATGTATCCCAATGAGTTTGTGGTCCTGGTGTCAACGCCATACAGCGGAACATGGCTCATGGCAACGCCGGAGACTCTTGTAGAAGGATGCGGAGACGAATGGCACACGGTGGCACTTGCCGGAACAAAGCGCATGAACGACGGCGACGAATCTTGCGGACAAGATGACTGCGGCGAAGACATCAGCAAAGTATGGGACCAAAAGAACATACACGAACAGCAATATGTTGCCGACTATATCAGAGAGTGTCTGAATGACTTTACGCACGAAATAGAGGAAACAGAGCCAAAGACTCTTGTGGCAGGCAGGCTGATGCATATCGTGACCCATTTCAGATTTAAGCTGAAAGACCATGACAGTCTGGGCCGACTTGTAGGAACACTACATCCTACGCCGGCTGTATGCGGGCTGCCAAAAGATAAGGCGTATAAGTTTATCTTGGAAAACGAAAACGGCGACAGAGGATACTACAGCGGTTTTTCAGGACCGCTGAACATCAACTGCGCCACCCACCTGTTTGTTACGCTAAGATGTATGCAGATAAGCGGCAGAAGCTACAGGCTGTATGCAGGAGGCGGACTGTTAAGTGAGAGCAAAGTAGAAACCGAATGGCTTGAGACAGAGGCCAAAATGGATACAATGAGAAGATGTTTAGCGATAAAAAGAATATAAATGTACTTACTTCATTGCTGGTGGCACATGGAGTTAAGCGTGTTGTTGTGTGTCCGGGTTCGCGTAACGCACCCATAGTGAATAATCTAAATGAGTGTAGCGACATTATGTGCTATCCGGCAACAGACGAGCGAAGTGCCGGATTCTATGCCCTTGGCATGGCACTGGCCGATGACAGTCCGGTGGCAGTATGCGTAACATCAGGTACGGCGCTGCTCAACCTTGTGCCGGCTGTGGCAGAGGCATCTTATCGCCACAGAGGCATCATTGTGATATCTGCCGACCGTCCACTTGAATGGATTGACCAGCTTGACGGCCAGACATTGCCTCAGAGCGGTGCTTTCGGAAGATATGTAAGCAAATGCGTATCGCTGTCGGAACCTGGTAACGAACAAGAATACTGGTATTGCAACCGACTTGTAAACGAAGCGCTGATAGCCGTAAACTCACATGAGAGAAAGTCGGTACATATCAATGTGCATATAAACGAGCCGCTGTTTAACTTCAGTCAGCCGACATTACCCGTAGAACGAAAAATAAGCTATGTGCCTGCAACAATGAACAAAAAGGCACTCATGCCGATTGCCGAAAGACTGCTGACGGCACAAAAGCCGCTGGTGATAATAGGGCAGACACGGGCATACAGCCATGAAGTGAACGAAGCACTTAAGACAATAGGGCAGAGAGCGGTGCTGATAGCCGAGACATTGGCGTCGGACGTAACGACACATTTCGACCTTATGCTGTCACGAATAGGCAAAGACGAGCGCTATATGCCCGACTTTATGCTCTATCTTGGAGACAACATTGTAAGCAAGCGACTGAAGAAATTCCTGCGTCTTGCACATCCTGCAGAAAGCTGGGCCGTGAGCGAAGACCGTGAGATACACGACACGTTCATGCATCTTACAGGGATAATAGAAGCCGACTATAAAGACGCGCTGACAGCCCTGGCAGAAATGATAGCCGAAGCAGACAAAGGACAAGACGAAAGCAGCGCCATAGCCGACAACAGCGCAGAATACAGACGGATGTGGAAAGAACAGACAGCAATAATAGACGAAAAGATTGCTGCATTTGAACCGAGATACTCACAGATGTCTGTAGTAAAAGAGTTTGAAGAGTCGCTGGCAGACATGGAATACGACTATCAGGTGCATTATGCCAACAGTTCAGCTGTACGCCTGGCAGACATATATGCCGACCATTATGTGTGGTGCAACCGCGGAGTGAACGGTATTGAAGGCAGTCTGTCAACAGCTGCCGGATTTTCGGTTGCATGCCGTGACATGGTGTTCTGCGTTATAGGCGACCTGAGTTTCTTCTACGATCAGAACGCGCTGTGGAACACAAACCTTGGCGGAAACTTCCGCATATTACTACTGAACAACAGCGGTGGCGGTATTTTTTATAACCTGAAAGGACTGAAAGACAGTGACGCGTGTGAGAAACTTGTTGCTGCATGCCACAAAACTACGGCACAGGGTATATGCACGCAAAACGACATAGGGTATGTGGCAGCACACAACGCAGAAGAGCTGCATCTGGGAATAGCCCTGCTGCTTACATCGGATACAAAGCGTCCGATGATGTTAGAAGTGTTTACCGACATATCGGCAGACAGTAACGCATTAAGTGAATTAGTAAAAAATATAAAATAAATATGGCACAGAGAAACTGGGAACCTATAAAGGGATTCGATTTTAAGGAGATATTGTTTGAGCAATACAACGGAATAGCAAAGATAACAATCAACCGTCCGCGTTACCGCAACGCGTTCACGCCGAGGACGACATTTGAGATGAGTCAGGCTTTTTCGTATTGCCGTGAAGCTCAGAATATAGGAGTAGTTATCCTTACAGGCGCAGGCGACAAGGCATTCTGCTCGGGCGGAGACATGCACGTAAAAGGACGCGGCGGATATGTAGGCGAGGACGGAGTGCCGCGCCTGAATGTGCTTGACGTACAGAAACAGATACGCTCATTGCCAAAACCCGTCATTGCGATGGTAAACGGATATGCCATTGGCGGCGGTCATGTGCTGCATGTCATGTGCGACCTGACAATAGCCAGCGAGAACGCCATATTCGGACAGACAGGACCTAAGGTTGGTTCGTTCGATGCCGGATTCGGAGCTTCATATCTTGCACGCATAGTAGGACAGAAAAAGGCAAGAGAGATATGGTTTATGTGCCGACAATACACAGCGGTAGAGGCAGAGCGCATGGGACTGGTAAACTGTGTAGTACCGTTTGACAAGCTGGAAGACACCTGTGTTGAATGGGCTGAGACAATGATGGAACGCAGTCCGCTGGCTTTACGCATGATCAAGGCAGGACTGAACGCAGAACTTGACGGTCAGGCAGGAATACAGGAGCTTGCAGGCGACGCTACAATGCTTTATTATTTTCTTGACGAGGCACAAGAAGGCGGAAAGGCTTTTCTGGAGAAGCGTAAGCCCGACTTCAAGAAATATCCTAAGCTGCCATAAGCAGACATGAAACATAAATGCTGCAGGAATCTGTCAAAAGGCGGCATCCTGCGGCATTGACAAATTAAGACCAAATAGGTCATTAGACCGCACATAGCTTTATCTATTTTGTGCATTCATGCTTTCAGACCGAATCCTGATAACAATCTGGATTAAATGAAGAACAGAAATTGAACTTCAGAAACAAGCCTATATGAGTAGCCGGCATCATACTCAAAGACTATACACAACAAACAGATGCCATAAAGGAAGAATTACGTATGAAATACGAAATAAAAATTACGCCACGCATTTTCCATTTTAAACAGCCGGCCGGTACTTCGCGTGGAGTATATACGACAAGACAGTCATGGATGATTGAACTTACATCACCAGAAATGCCCGGACGAAAAGGCATAGGCGAATGTGCCCCGTTGCCGGATTTAAGCTGTGACTACAAGCCCGACTATGAAGAGACACTGCACAGAATGTGCGACAAGTTTGTCAGCGAAGGAAGTATCGACTATAAAGAGATGCGCGACTATCCGTCGATGCTGTTCGGACTGGAAACCGCACTAAAGCATTTTGAATGTGGCAGCATAGACTTCTATGACACACCATTCAGCCGCGGAGAGGCAGGCATACCTATCAACGGACTGGTCTGGATGGGAACGTTTGAGGAAATGATGCAGCGAATTGATGAAAAGATAAAACTCGGATTCAGATGCATAAAACTGAAGATTGGTGCCATAGACTTCGACAGGGAGCTTGACATGGTGAAACATATCCGTGAACGTTTCTCACATAATGAACTTGAAATAAGACTTGACGCCAACGGCGGATTCAAATTTGACGAAGCCTTGTATAAACTGGAACTGCTTTCACAATACTCAATTCATTCAATAGAGCAGCCTATCAAGCAGCATCAATGGGGCAACATGGCACAACTCTGCCGTGAATCGCCACTGCCGATAGCACTCGACGAGGAACTGATAGGAGTGAACGAGCCGGACATGAAAGAATATATGCTCAACGTAATAAAGCCGGCATATATAATACTCAAGCCATCGCTGCACGGAGGAATGGCGGGAGTCAGGGAATGGATTGAAGCGGCCAACGACAAAGGCATAAAGACATGGATAACGAGTGCACTTGAAGGCAATGTCGGTCTTAACTCGATAGCTCAACTCACCGCACATGAGTATGGACCGGACATAAAAATGCCGCAAGGTCTCGGCACAGGAATGCTCTTTACTGACAATATAGACATGCCTTTGGAGATAAGGGACAACAAACTGTGGCGTAAGGTCGCAAAAAACTGAAATATGACACTTGACGAATTTTATGCCGAATGGAACAACGGCTCGGACAAGATACTGGTACACACAAGCGGATCTACGGGTACGCCTAAGCCCATGATGGTGAAGAAACGCAGGATGGAAGCCAGTGCAACCATAACCTGCGACTTCTTGAAGCTGAAGGCCGGAGACACCGCTCTGCTGTGTATGCCGCTCGACTATATTGCCGGAAAGATGGTTGTGGTGCGTTCAATAGTACGCAAACTGAAACTTATCAGCGTCAAGCCATCTGGACATCCCCTGCAAGGTTTAACGGAGGCACCTGTGTTTACCGCAATGATACCGATGCAGGTATATAATAGTCTTAACGTGCCTGAAGAAAAAGAACTGCTGATGCAGGTAAAGCACCTGATAATTGGCGGGGGTGCTGTTGACGAAAAAATGGAGAAGGATCTGAGAGATTTCCCGAACGCCGTATGGAGCACTTACGGAATGACCGAAACACTGTCACATGTTGCGTTAAGACGGCTGAACGGAAAGGAGGCGAGTTGCTGGTACACTCCGTTTGACAGCGTTGACGTGAGCGTAAACAATGAAGGATGTCTCGTTATTGATGCCCCAAGAGTTGCCGAAACAAGAATTGTTACAAACGACATAGCAGAGATAGCCAAGGACGGAAGACATTTCCGCATATTGGGACGCAAGGACAACGTGATTGACAGCGGAGGCATAAAGATACAGATTGAAGAAGTGGAAGCTGCGTTGCGCAAACATCTTGCAGTGCCTTACATGATAACAAAGAAGAACGACCATAAGTTCGGAGAGATTGTTGTAATGCTTGTTGAAAGCACTGACACGGACAAAGTAAGAAAAATATGCGAGGCATATCTGCCGAAATACTGGCAACCAAAACTGTATGTATCGGTGGAACACATTCCATTGACTCAAACTGGCAAACCGGCACGCAGCGAAGCTATAAAAATAGTTGAACGGCTATGATAATGGTTTGTATATCAAATTGATACCGCATTTCATTAAACAGAAAATATTATAACTGACATCATTGTTCGGAGGCAGACGAAAGACCGGAAAAGCAATAATGACAACATCTGTAAGCCGGACAAATAATATGAATTGAAGTTGAGATAATCAAAGATAAAAAACGATAAGTGTTTTTATGAACTCAAAATTAAAAGGAACCTTATGTGGCATTGGTGCGGCAGTAAGTTACGGACTGAATCCGCTTGGCGCCCTGCCGCTTTATGCCGATGGAGTAAACACAAACACCGTACTGTTTTTCAGATACAGCCTTGCGGTGATCTTGCTAGCAGCGTTCATGCTGTTCAAGCGTCAGTCGTTTGCCGTAACCAAGAAGGAGATTTCCGTATTGTCAGTGCTTGGAGTATTGTTTGTAACATCATCTTTAACATTGTTCCTAAGCTTTCATTACATGGCAGCCGGCATAGCCAGTACGCTACTTTTCGTGTATCCTGTAATGGTGGCTGTAATGATGACCGTGTTCTTCAAGGAAAAACTGACAATGGTTACAGTGCTGTCAATAGTACTTGCTCTGAGCGGTATAGGACTTCTGTATAAAGGTGATAACGGCGATGTGCTGAACATGACAGGCGTGCTGCTGGTTATGCTTTCGTCATTGACCTATGCCGTGTATATCATAATAGTGAATAAGTCGCCACTGAGAATGTCATCAATAAAGCTGACATTCTACGTGCTGCTCATTGGGGTAATATTCATCATAGTATATTCGTTTGCAGGCGGAAGCGACAATTACATACACATATTGAGTAATCCAAAAGAATGGATGTTTGCGTCAATATTGGCATTGTTCCCGACCGTGATATCTCTACTGCTCATGGTTATTGCTGTTCATGAAATCGGCTCAACGCCAACGGCAATACTTGGAGCACTTGAACCAATGACAGCCGTGGTAATAGGCGTAGTGCTGTTTAACGAAGAAATGACAATACGCATGGCAACAGGAATGATTATGATTCTTATTGCAGTAATGTTTATCATTGCCGGAAAATCACTCACGGTAAACAAGATTACAATGGTGATAAGCAAACTTGGGCATGTTGTGGTTAAGCACTGGAGATGGAAATTATGATACAACATAAAGGAATGCTCTTAATTTAAGAAAGTGGAACGCAGAATTATTCATATAGACATGGATGCATTCTTTGCATCAATAGAGCAAAGAGATAATCCCGACCTGCGCGGAAAGCCTATTATCGTAGGGTTTGACGGACCTAGAGGCGTTGTGTCTACAGCCAGCTATGAGGCAAGAAAATACGGCGTACACTCGGCAATGTCGGTGGTTAAGGCTAAAAAACTGTGCCCTGACCTGACTATTGTCGCTACCAACCACGCACATTATAAGGAAGTCTCGATGCAGGTTTATGACATATTCTGCGCCTTTACTGACAAGATAGAACCGCTGTCGATAGATGAAGCGTTTCTGGATGTGACAGAAAGCGAGACAGACCGCAGTCCGGAAGACATTGCCATGGCTATAAAAGGCAGAATCAGAAACGAACTTTGTCTTACTGCATCAGCGGGAATATCTTACAATAAGTTTCTTGCAAAGATAGCATCCGACTATAACAAACCTGACGGAATCTTTTCAGTAAGTTCTGAAGAAGCGTTAGACTTTCTGGCTAAACTGCCAATAGAAAAGTTTTGGGGCGTCGGCCCGAAGACAGCATCGATGATGCACAAGATGGGAATATTCAACGGACTGCAACTGCGCCAATGCACAATGAATCATCTTACAGACGTCTTTGGGAAAGCCGGTGAAATGTATTATAACTTTGCGAGAGGCATTGACGACCGACCTGTGGAACCTGTCAGAATAAGAAAATCAGTAGGGTGTGAACAGACTTTTCTGACTGACCTTAACAGGAAGTCGGCAATATACATAGAGCTTTATCACATAGTGCTTGAACTTATGGAGCGACTTAATAAAAGTAAATTTTGCGGACATACACTGACGCTGAAAGTAAAGTTTCACGACTTCGTTCAGGTAACGCGAAGCATAACATCTGTAAAGCCTTTGGACAGCAAAGACACCATTCTTCCTCTTGCAAAAACTTTAATGGAACAGGTGGACTATTCTTCAAAACCTGTAAGATTAATTGGCCTTTCAGTTTCAAATCCTCATAATGAAAGACAAAGACCCGAATGGGTGGAAGGAACGCTTAAGTTTAAGGATTGGGAAGATTTTACTACAAAATAGCTTGCATTTGTTAAATTTGTTTTGTAAATTTGCACCAGATTTTAAGGTAAAGAATAATCGTATACTTATTTTATATGAAACAAACTAAGATTGTAGCTTCTATAAGCGACCGCAGGTGTGACGTTGACTTTATACGTCAACTCTTCGACGCAGGAATGAACATCGTAAGAATGAACACTGCACATGCCACACAAGACGGTATCAGACAGATAATAAGAAACACACGTGCTGTAAGCAAACATATCGGTATACTGATTGATACAAAAGGACCGGAAATTAGAACTACTGATACAGAAAAACCTATTGACTATAAGACAGGCGACGTAGTAAAGATTTTCGGACGCCCGGAGATGAATACCGAACATGACATTCTGAACCTTTCGTATGAGAATTTTGCAAATGACGTTCATGTAGGTGACGACATACTGTTTGACGATGGTGCCATAGACATGAAGGTTATTGGAATTAATGGCCCTGCTGTTGTTGCTCAGGTGCAAAACGACGGACAGCTCGGAGCGCACAAGAGTGTAAACGTGCCAGGCGTACACATCGACCTGCCAGCACTTACAGAAAAGGACAAGCGCAATATTTTGTTGGCCATTGACGAAGACATCGACTTCATTGCCCATTCATTTGTAAGAAGCAAGGAAGACGTTCTGGCCGTTCAGAAGATACTTGACGAGCATAACAGCGACATCAAAATTATATCAAAAATAGAGAACCAGGAGGGTGTTGACAATATTGACGAGATTATCGAGGCTTCTTATGGTATAATGATTGCCCGCGGTGACCTGGGTATTGAGGTTCCTATCGAGAAGATTCCTGGAATACAGAGAATGATTATCAGAAAATGTATTCTCGCTAAAAAGCCTGTTATCGTGGCTACACAGATGTTGCATACAATGATTAACAACCCGCGTCCTACACGTGCTGAGGTTACAGACATCGCAAATGCTATATATTACAGAACTGACGCACTTATGCTTAGCGGTGAGACAGCATCAGGAAAATATCCTGTAGAAGCTGTGAAGACAATGGCTTCGATAGCAGAACAGGCTGAACAGGACAATATGTTTGACCATAACATGGACTTCCCGTTGAGCGAGAACTGCGATGTAACAGAGTTCCTGGCACGTAATGCCATTGAAGCAACAAAGCGTTTGGGCGTGAAAGGAATTATCACTGACAGTAAGACTGGTCTTACAGCAAGAAACCTTGCTGCATTCAGAGGTCCTAATCCAGTGTTGGCAATATGCTACAAAGAGAAGACTCAGCGCTGGCTGGCACTGAGCTACGGAGTAATTCCTGTGGCACAGCACGAGCAGATTGGCGCTCAGGAGCAGTTCTTGGCAGCATTGCGTATGCTGCGCCAGAAAGGCTATCTCTGCATGGATGACAAGATTGCATATCTTAGCGGCAGTTTCGGTAAGGGTGGGGGAACAACATTCCTTGAAATTAACACCGTGAAAGAGGTGTTTAACAGATCATACGAATTTCATCTGCCCAACAGTGCAAAATAAAATTGGATTGGAATGCTGCGTAATGTGAACAGACAGCAATAAAACAATGTCAGCATAACAGGCATACGGTCAACAACAATATTTTTTAGACTGCTTTATAATTGGCTGTATGCAGAATGAGAAATAACGGAAAATATGTCAAGATGCTACGGACTTCATATAGTCTGATATGTGCATCTTGGCATATTTTCTTTTTTGTATTATAGAGCAACATTCTGTTATATTTGATACAAACGCACGCCAAACATATTATGATATACGGCATTTCACATTGTAAAAGGTGGCATTTTAGGAAATAGAAAGCCACATATTATATTTGTCCAAAATAAGATTATTAGACAGCATATAGTTTTATCTATTTATGATTTTAATGCTTTCAGCCGTATTTTGTTATCTCGACTTAAACCTAATAACCAATGGCTTATCAGCTAATAATCATAAAAAGCCAATAAAAACAAAAAGTGATGCACCCTTACGCATAAAGGATGCACCACCAAACAGATTTACAGGAATTAAGATTCCATTTACACTTTAATATCTTTTGCCGTCAATTCATTTTAAAGGCAATGACATTTTGCATAGTCTTGTCAAGATAGAATGTATATGGAACAGTGTCTTTACCATTGCAAATCCTTGTCTTTGTCAGGATATACGGTTTCTTGCCTTTATTTGTTCCGTAAGCTATATTCTTCTTGAAAAGACTGTTATTCTTCGCATTAATCTTCATTACATTTATCATACTGTCCGTGAGATTTCTTGTGGAATCAATGCCATTAAAACTTATTGAATAGTCGGCTGACATCATATTCTCATCAAGAAAATCTTTAACAACACTTTCAGCCTTATGCTGATTGCCACAACTTAATGCAACAAGTGTTGTAAGACAGATGACAAAAGCCTTAATATAACGTCTCATTGACAATGAAGCGTTATTTTTCAGGGATATTTTTCATTATCTCCAAGAGATGAACCCAAACCATCTGTACTGTAGGTATGAGAAGACGCTCGTCAGGTGAATGTACGCCTCTAAGCGTCGGACCCATAGAAACCATATCCAGGTTAGGATATTTCTCAGAGAAGAGACCACACTCCAAACCAGCATGAATTCCGATGATCTGTGGCTCCTTATTGAATAGCTTTCTATATGTCTCAGCAACAATTTCTGTGAGTTTGCTATCTTGTTTCATCTGCCAAGCAGGATATTGGTCACCCTGAGTTACCTCAGCACCGGCAAGCTGGAACAAAGCCTTTATGGTGTTACCCATATTAGTAAGATTGCTCATTACATTAGAACGCTGAGAAGCAACAACTGTAATCTCATTGTCAGTTGTGGCAACACTTGCAACATTACTTGAAGTCTCAACCATCCATGCCAAAGCCTCGTCCTGACACATTGCCATCACACCATTGTCAACAGCCTGAAGAGCCTGAATGAATTTTGTATTAACAGGTTCTTTAACTACAGGTGCCTTATCTGTACTTTCAAGGCTGAAATGAATATCATTTTCTGTTACATGGAACTCATCTTCAACCTCCTTGGTAAATACATTCAAGTCAACACTGACATTCTCCTTATACTGAGCCGGTACAGCGAAAACAACAACACCATCACGCGGTATGGCATTATGCATACGGCCGGAATTGAAACTTACAAGGCGAACACCATATTTCTCATTAATAAGATAGATAAATCTTGCAAGCAGTTTAATACCATTGGCAAACTTCTTGTTAATATCGTCTCCACTGTGTCCGCCATGCAGTCCCTTAAGAGAAAGTTTCATGAAGAAATAGTCTTCAGGAGCACTTTCTCTTTCTGTCTTAAACTTGGCTATAGTTGTCATACCTCCGGCACAGCTAATAAAGAACTGACCTTCGTCTTCACTGTCGAGATTAATCAACATATCACCAGTCATGAAGCCTTCTTTCATGCCATTAGCACCGGTAAGACCAGTTTCCTCATCTCTTGTAAACACACACTCAACAGGTCCATGCTCTAGAGTATCATCGTCAAGCACGGCAAGCTGCATGGCACAGCCAATTCCGTCATCAGCACCAAGAGTTGTGCCTTTGGCTTTCATCCATTCTCCGTCAACATAAGTTTCAATCGGATCCTCTTCAAAGTTTATTTCTTTATCAACGAGCTTGTCGCATACCATATCCATGTGGCTTTGCAGGATAAGAGTCTTCTTATTCTCATATCCCTTCGATGCTTTCTTTCTGATAACCACATTTCCGGTTTCGTCAACTACAGTCTCGAGATTTCTTGATTCACCGAAATTCTTGAGATACTCAATCATCTTTTCCTCGTGCTTTGACGGACGCGGAATTTTGTTGATTTGTGCAAAGTGCTCAAACACACTTGCCGGCTTTAGTTCATTTTTTTCCATTATAATAGTTACATTTATGTTATTTTATTATAAATCAATCTTTTACTTTGAGATAAGCAATATCAGAACGACAAAAACAAAGGAGTTTGTTTTGTATTGTCTTTGATTTGCATTATCTTTGCATGCAAAAATAAGAAAAATGGCAGAAACTTTCTTTATAAGCATGTTAATAATTGCTATATCTTTAATATTACTATGCATAAAGATAATATTATTAAAGAATGGGAAGTTTGCGTCACCTCATGTAGGCGATAATCCGGGCTTGCGCAAGAACAAGATTCATTGTGTAATGGATGAGGACAGAGAGGAAAGGCGTAAACGCGCTGTAAGATTGGACAAGAATAAATAAGTGTAATAAAATAAATTTTAAAAACAGTAATGGGTATGAAAAAAATAATCTGTTCAGCTGCTGTTGTTGCATTAATGTCACTTGTTATGACTTCTTGCAATAAGCAGGCTCCCAAAGTAGAAGAGAAATCTACTACAACAACCACCGCTAATGCAGGTATGAAGATCGCTTATATAGAGGTGGATTCTATTATGTCTCAATATAAATTCTGCAAAGAGTATTCTTTGATTCTTGAAAAGAAAAGCCAGAACATTCAGAATACAATAAATGCAAAGGGACGTTCTCTTCAGACTGCTGCTGCTAAATTCCAGCAGGATATACAGAACAACAAATATACACAGCAACAGGCAGAAGCTGTTCAGGCCGGTCTGCAGAAACAAAATGCTGACTTGCAGGCTCTGCAGCAGAGACTGGGTTCAGAATTCCAGGCTGAAACAGAGAAATTCAACAAAGCTTTGCGTGACAGCATACAGCACTATCTGGCTGTTTACAATAAGGACAAGAAATTCTCTCTTATTCTGAGCAAAGCAGGAGACAACATCTTATATGCAGACAAGGCTTACGATATAACAAACGAAGTTATTGCAGGTCTTAACAAGGCCTACAAACCTGTTGCAAAAAAGAAATAATTAAGATATTTAATTTATTATTTAAAGGCACACCGGAAAGTTCAATTCCGATGTGTCTTTTATTTTTAATAAAATCAGTCATTAGAATTCGACCGAATTGGGTTTAACAATATGCCTAATGACAGATTGTAGTTAATGCCCGTGGACAAATATATAAAGGCACGAACAATATCGCATTGAAACGACATGAATAATACGAATATTATATTGAGCCATTTATATTAAAGCATTGATTTTCAATAAAATATAGTGACTTTGTACCTATATGTTTTTAAGTCTTCGATTAAAGATAATAAATATGTCGCATCAATCAATATTTACGGAATCATAATGATCTGAAAGTCTTCGACTTATATTTTTATCAAATATGTATATATAAAAAGGATTGCACAACCATAAGTTTGCGCAATCCTTTTTTATTTTAAAGAATCAAGGTCACTAAACAAATGACCTTGAATTCCATATATAAGACTACAAATTAAGCCTCAGCCTCGTTGCTCCAGTCTTCCTGTGACTTGCGGATGTAGCTCTTGTAACGGAGTTTAGCCATACGCTCAGCCTCAGAGAAGAGCTCTTCAGCCTCGTTAGGATAAGCCTTCTTTACAGAGAGGTAACGAACCTCACCGAGCAGGAAGTCATGGAATTTGCTCCAATCAGGCTCCTTAGAATCAAGTGAAAACGGATTCTTGCCCTCATCAGCCAACTGAGGATTGTATCTCCAAAGATGCCAATAACCGCAATCAACAGCCTTAGCCTCTTCAGCCTGGCTCTTACCCATACCACCTTTAGCCTTAAGACCATGGTTGATACAAGGTGCGTAAGCAATGATGAGTGACGGACCTGGATAAGCCTCTGCCTCACGGATAGCCTTCAAGCACTGAGCCTGGTCTGCGCCCATTGCAATCTGTGCAACGTAAACGTAACCGTAAGTTGTTGCCATAAGACCAAGATCCTTCTTGCGGATTCTCTTACCCTGAGCAGCGAACTGAGCGATAGCACCCAGAGGAGTAGCCTTAGAAGACTGACCACCTGTGTTAGAGTAAACCTCAGTATCAAGAACGAGGATGTTAACATCTTCGCCACTTGCGATAACGTGATCAAGACCACCGTAACCAATATCGTAAGATGCACCATCACCACCGATGATCCACTGGCTGCGCTTAACGAGATAGTGATCAAGAGTCTTAAGCTCCTTGCAAATCTCACATCCAGATTCAGCACCTGCTGCAATCATAGGTTTCAGCTTAGCTGCTGCTGCCTTTGATCCTTCAGCATCGTTCTGAGCGTCAATCCACTCCTGAGCTGCGGCCTTGAATTCAGCAGGAGTATCCTCCTTAGCAATAGCCTCGTTCAAAAGAACTGTTACACGCTCTTTCATCTTCTTGTTACCAAGAACCATACCCATACCGAATTCGCAGAAGTCCTCGAACAGAGAGTTGTCGAATGCAGGACCCTGACCCTTCTCGTTCTTGCAATAAGGAGTAGAAGGTATAGATGCAGAATAGATTGAAGAACATCCTGTAGCATTAGCTATCATCTCACGATCACCAAAGAGCTGAGAAATCAGTTTTACATAAGGTGTTTCACCGCAACCAGAGCAAGCTCCAGAGAACTCGAACAGAGGTTTAGCAAACTGAGAATTCTTAACATTTGACTTGATGTCTACAAGATCTTGCTTGCTTGAAACTTTGTTAACCAAGTAATCCCAACGAGCAGCCTCAACATCGTTTCCTGCGAATGGAACCATTGTAAGAGCCTTACCCTTCTTCGGATTTCCAGGACAAACATCAGCACAGTTACCGCATCCAAGGCAATCCATAACACTAGCCTTGATAACGAAGTGCATGCCCTTCATTGCTGCAGGAGCCTTCATCTCAATAGTTGTGTCATCAAAGCCCTTAAGCTCCTCGTCTGTCAGAACGAACGGACGGATAGCTGCGTGAGGACAAACGTAAGCACACTTGTTACACTGGATACAGTTCTCTGAATTCCATGAAGGAACGAATGCTTCAACACCACGCTTCTCGTAAGCTGCTGTGCCATTCTGCCATGTTCCGTCAACAGTATCATGATTTACAAAGTCAGAAACCTTCAGCAAATCACCAGCCTGTGCATTGATAGGACGAACAAGTTCCTTAACGAATGCAGGAGCATTATCCTCAACAGGAGCCTCATCTTCAAGATTAGCCCATGCCGGATCAACTGTAAGCTGCTTGTATTCACCACCACGGTCAACAGCTGAATAGTTCTTATCAACAACATCCTGACCCTTCTTGCCATAAGACTTAACGATGAACTTCTTCATCTGCTCAACAGCAAGGTCAACAGGAATAACGCCTGTTATACGGAAGAATGCGCTCTGAAGGATTGTATTTGTACGGTTGCCCAAACCAATCTCCTGTGCAATCTTTGTTGCATTGATATAGTAAACAGTAATGTTGTTCTGAGCGAAATAGCGTTTAACCTTGTTAGGAATGAAGTTAACAAGCTCCTCGCCATCGAATATTGTGTTCAGCAGGAATGTACCGTTCTTCTGAAGACCACGTGTAACATCATACATGTGCAGGTAAGCCTGAACGTGACAAGCAACGAAGTTAGGTGTGTTTACAAGATATGTGCTGCGGATAGGAGAGTCACCGAAACGCAGGTGAGAGCAAGTGAAACCACCAGACTTCTTAGAGTCATAAGAGAAATATGCCTGACAATGCTTGTTAGTGTTGTCACCGATAATCTTAACTGAGTTCTTGTTAGCACCTACAGTACCATCAGCACCAAGACCATAGAACTTAGCCTCGAACATACCTTCGCCACCAAGAGCCATCTCCTCAACAGGAGGAAGTGATGTGAATGTAACATCATCAACGATACCTACAGTGAAGTGATTCTTCGGTTCATTCAGCTTCAGGTTGTTGAATACAGATATGATTGATGCAGGAGTTGTATCGCTAGAACCCAAACCATAACGTCCACCAACGATAAGAGGTCTGTCCTCAACATCATAGTATGCGCTCTTAACGTCAAGATACAGAGGCTCACCTTCAGCTCCCGGCTCTTTTGTTCTGTCAAGAACAGCAATGCGCTTAACTGTCTTAGGAACAGAAGCAAGCAGGTGCTTAACAGAGAACGGACGATAGAGGTGAACAGAAATCATACCAACTTTCTCACCATTTGCATTGAGGTAATCGATAGCCTCACGAGCAGCCTCAGTAGCAGAACCCATAAGGATAATCATTCTCTCAGCATCTTCAGCTCCATAATATGAGAACAGATGATACTCACGACCTGTAATCTTGCTGATTTCACCAAGATAGTGCTCAACTACCTCAGGAACTTTGTCATAGTAGCTGTTGCTAGACTCACGATGTGTGAAGAATGTTTCAGGATTCTCAGCCGTACCGCGTGTAACAGGACGCTCCGGTGTAAGAGCACGGTCACGGAAACGCTTAACATCTTCCATATCGAGCAGAGGAGCAATGTCTTCCTGCTCAAGAAGCTCAACTTTGTGGTACTCATGAGATGTACGGAAACCGTCGAAGAAGTTCAGGAACGGAACGCTTGTCTTAAGAGATGCCAAGTGAGCTACGGCTGTCAGATCCATAACTTCCTGTACAGAACCTTCGCAGAACATTGCGAAACCTGTCTGACGGCATGCCATAACATCCTGATGGTCACCAAAGATACACAGTGAGTGAGATGCCAATGAACGTGCAGAAACATCAAAAACGCAAGGCAGAAGTTCGCCGGCGATTTTGTACATGTTAGGAATCATGAGCAGCAAGCCCTGAGATGCAGTGAACGTTGTTGTAAGCGCTCCTGCCTGCAGTGAACCGTGTACGGCACCGGCAGCTCCACCCTCAGACTGCATTTCCTGTACAGAAACGGTCTGTCCGAAAATGTTCTTGCGGCCTTTTGCAGCCCATTCGTCAACGTGTTCTGCCATCGGTGAAGATGGTGTGATAGGATAAATGGCTGCTACTTCGCTAAACATGTAGCTAATGTGAGCGGCAGCTTCGTTACCATCACAAGTGATAAACTTTTTTTCTTTAGCCATTTTTTAATAAAATATTAAATGTTAGTGTATCTGTTACTTTCTTATTTTCTTATAATATAATAAGGTGTCAATATCAATAAAGGAAACCCAATAGCCATAATGGTATCTGATTGCCTTTGCCTATTTCCGTATTATAGCAGGCATATATGGTTTCTGGATTCATTCTTATTTTCGCACTTCCTGTGGCATCGCATATTCTGAATTCTATTTTCTCGTCAGCAATATAGCAATTATCCTTTCCGCTCTGGTTAACCTTATGGTCTTTCCACATTGAGTTTACGAAAAATGTCTCCATCAAGTCCTGCTCTTCAACCCTAATAGGATATATTGCATATATAAGATTAGGGTTATGCATCATTATCTTTCCCGGTTTTTTAGGAAATTTCTGTCCCACGGGATATATTATGTTTATTAAACGTGCCTCAGCTAGATACTTTATATAATTCATTACTGTTGCACGACTAGTCTCAATATCAGAAGCAAGTTGACTAATATTAGGAGCCTTAGGCCCGTCAACAGCCAACTGATAGAAAAGTTTCTTTATCTTTGTAAGATATTTCAACTCTATCTGCTTTATCAGAAGGATGTCTACCTCTGTCATCATATTCATTGTCTTAAGCAAATTTTCAGAAAAATTTCTGTGCTCAAGAAAAAACGGATAGAATCCATGATGAAGATACTCCTTAAAATATTTTCCAGGTGACACTTCGGGCAATATATGCCGTGTTATATGTTCATGGTCGTGCAATATTTCGTCTAAAGTGTACGCTTTAAAATTTGTTCCGGCAACGAGGTTGACATATTCCCGAAACGAGAATCCACGCAAATTATAACTTCTGGCAATACCGTTAAGTTCCGGATTATCTTCCTTAAGATGCATGACACTACTGCCAGTGAAGATTATTTTAAGCCCAGGATATTTCTCATAACAAATACGCAACTCCTTACTCCAATCAGGCTCTTTAAAGACCTGATCAATAAGCAACACTTTACCTCCATTTCTGTAGAACTCGCCGGCAAAGTCAGCGATGCCTCTTCCCTGGAAATAAAAGTTGTTCATATTTACATAAAGACACCTACGGTCATTAGAAGCGAAATGCTCTTTAGCATATTGAAGGAGGAAGGTTGTTTTGCCGACACCTCTTGTTCCTTTAATGCCAATCATCCTCTCGTCCCAATTAATCTCGTCCATTAACATGCGGCGGACGGGGGCGTTTGTATGTTCTACCAAGTAAGTATGGGTACGAAAGAAAGCTTCCATTCTTTTTCAATTTGTTTTCTTCTGCAAAGATAATATTTTATTCTTTATTTGCAAACCATACATTACAAAAACTCGTTTTTTTTTATTATTTTTGCACCAGAAACAATAAATGCATTTTTTAGTGAAGTTACATATATTTAATCCGGAGCATGATATTGCATTGGCTTATGGGGAAGAAAATATCACTTTGCCCCATACAATACAAGAGTTTAAAATGAATCTAGGATATATTCCGGCATTGTGGGCAAACGATGGTGACTGTATTCTTGTGGACGATGTTCCGTATGCCATAAAGGCTTTAGCAAAAGTGCATAGGCCTCATGCGGATGTCGTATTCGTCAATAAAGATGATATAAAAGGTGCCGAATTTGCGGGAATTGAGCCATGGGGATGGGATCATAGCCTATGTGCTATGCTAACAAAATCAGGCATTAAAATTAATGGGAGAAATTCGAATCAGATAATAGACAATTCTTTATTAGACAAACTTAGAGATTTGTCTAACCGCAAGCATACATCTGGCATGCTTGAATATATCTGCAAAGGTATAGAGAATATCACTTGTGGAAAAAGCTTTTATGTAACAAACTTCGACAATTTATTGAAGCTTGCAAACCAATATAAACATATTGTCATTAAAGCGCCATGGAGCAGCAGTGGCCGCGGAATAAGATATGTCACCGATTCTAACATCAGCCAATCATTAAGCGGATGGGCTAAGAATATAATAAAACGTCAAGGCGGCTTGTCTGTTGAACCATATTATAATAGGATAAAGGATTTTGCCATGGAATTTTATTCTCATGAGGACGGACATATCGATTATTGCGGATTATCTGTTTTTAGTACTGACTGTGGAACCTATACCGGTAACATTATAGCCTCTGAAAGTTATAAGGAAGAAATAATATCAAAATATCTTTCTAAAGAATTATTAGCCCTTGTAAGTCAGCGTATACAAAATTATCTTTCTCCAATATTAAAAGATTGGTATCGTGGTCCTTTCGGAATAGACATGATGGTAGTTGGCAGCAGCAACGGATTTATATTGCATCCATGTGTAGAAATTAATTTACGGCGCACAATGGGACACGTTGCAAATTCAGCAAGAGTTGATGACAATGCTCCAGCTGAACTTATGCACATCATACATGATGTGAACTATTTATTACGATTTGAATCTATAGAAAAGACTTTTGTAAAAGTTATCTGAAATTTAGTTTAATATCTATTATACATAAAATAATTTACTAAACAAATGAAAAAGACATTTATCATGTCGTTGCTCTTTGTACCCATGATTTCATGTGCGCAGTATCGCTCTGAAGTATGGTGTCCAGATAACGGTAACGGCACTTACACAAACCCTGTGATTAACGCTGACTATAGCGACCCTGATGTATGTGCTGTAGGTGAAGATTACTATCTTACAGCAAGTTCATTTAACTGTATTCCGGGATTACCTATCCTTCATTCTAAGGATCTTGTTAACTGGGAAATAATAGGACATGCCATCAAAGAAATAAAGCCCAATGAAATTTACGACAAACCATCACACGGAAATGGAGTCTGGGCACCAAGTATAAGATATCATAATGGTGAATTTTACATATATTGGGGTGACCCTGACTATGGTGTGTTTATGGTTAAGACAAAAGACCCGGCAGGAGAGTGGGAAGATCCCGTATGCGTAATTCCTGGTCCAGGAAATATTGACAGCACACCATTATGGGATGAGGACGGACGCTGTTATCTCGTAAGTGCTTATGCAAACAGCCGCTCACGTTTTGCCTCTGTAATAGTTGTACGCGAACTTTCTGCTGACGGTACAAAAGCTATTGGCGAGCCTGTGATAGTTTTTGATGGTAATGGTACTGAGAATCGAACTTGCGAAGGTCCAAAATTTTATAAACGTGACGGATGGTATTGGATTATGTGTCCGGCAGGAGGCGTGCCTACAGGATTTCAACTTGCAATGAGATCCAAAAGTCCATTTGGACCATATGAATGTAAGAAAGTTCTGGCACAAGGTAAAAGCGACATAAATGGTCCTCATCAAGGTGCATGGGTACACACTGCATTTGGCGAGGATTGGTTTTTACACTTTCAGGACAAAGGATGCTACGGCAGAGTAGTTCACCTGCAGCCTGTTACATGGAAAGACAATTGGCCTGTAATGGGTATTGACAAAGACGGAGATTACTGTGGCGACCCTGTTAATACATACAAAAAGCCCAAGACATCAAAGGCATGGCCAATAATGAATCCTGTAGAAAGTGATGAATTTAACCAGCCCATAATGGGAAAGCAATGGCAGTGGCACGCAAACTATAACCAATTCTTTGGTATGCCAACAGCATTTGGAACATTCAGAATATATACTCATAAACTCAGCAAAGATTTTGTGAATTTATGGGAAGTGCCTAACATGCTACTTCAAAAGACTCCTGCTGATAAATTTACAGCAACTGCTAAAGTACGCATTACAGCCAAAGATCAAAATCAATTCGGAGGATTGATAATGATGGGACTTGACTATTCTGCACTAATAGTAAAAAGAGTAGGAGAGGAGTTTCAACTACAACAAGTTACTTGCAAAAATGCTGATAAAGGCAAGGAAGAAGTTACAAATGTCATTGCAACTCTGAAACCTACGTCTGTTGATAAAATAGACTATCAACCAGCTATTCATGAAGATATTTATCTGCAAATGAAAGTTGAAGATGGTATATGCCGTTTTGCATATAGCCTTAACGGAAAGAAATTTAAAGCCGTAGGAGAAGATTTTAAAATGCGTGAAGGCAAATGGATTGGTGCCAAAATGGGATTCGTTGCTGCAGAGCCAGCAGGAAAAGCCAACAGAGGATGGCTTGACGCAGACTGGTTCCATGTAACAAAATAGAAAGAAGTATTAATAAATACACCTATTATATAAAAAGCCATGACAAATAATTAAATCATGGCTTTTTATATTAGTACAAATGATACTTTTAAATATTGGATTGTTATATACCTAAGATTACTTATTTTGAAGTTTACAATCTTGATTAGACATACCAACTCTTTTTTCAATAAAATATAAAGGTCTCCTTTTGGTTTCTATATAGATTTTGCCTATATATTCTCCTGTCACTCCGCATGCAATTAAGATACATCCGCCAATAAACCAAACAGATATAAGAAGTGACGTCCAACCCTGTATTGCCTCTTCATCAAAATATGATACTAAAGCATAAATAATAACAGCAATGGATATAAGAATAAATACAAATCCTAAATAAGTGATATAATGTAATGGCTTGATTGAAAAAGATGTTATTCCATCAAGTGCAAAACTTATCATTTTCTTTAAAGGGTATTTTGATACCCCTGCCATTCTTTCACGCCTGTCATAATATACTATATCTGAAGGATATCCTAATGACGCAACCATTCCACGAAGGAACAGATTACGTTCAGGATATTCCATCAAAGATTTTAACGCCCTACGGCTCATTAATCTGAAGTCTGCGTGATTATATATTATCTTACCACCTAAACGGTTCATAAGTCTATAAAACATCAGAGCTGTATTACGCTTGAAAAAAGTATCTGTCTTACGTTCACGCCGAACTCCATATACGATATCTGCACCATTATTGAAACTTTTGACCATATCAAAAATAGCGTTTACATCATCCTGAAGGTCAGCATCAATGGATATTGCCGCATCTGCATTATCTGCAGCCCATTCAAGTCCGGCAGTAAGGGCAAACTGATGCCCTGAATTCCTAGAAAGTTTTAAGCCACAAACCTTAGAATTTTCAGAAGCATATTGTTCTATAAGGCTCCATGTCCGGTCACGACTTCCATCATCAACATACAAGATGCGTCCAGAACTTATACTTTTATCCTCTTCCATCCGTTTAATCACGGCTGTCAGTTGGCGCGTTGTCTCAGGCAACATCTCTTCTTCATTATAACATGGTACAACTATTAAAAGGTTCATTTGCTATATATTTATATTTCATTTTTTATTCAACCAATTTTATTTAATTTGCTTGTTTAGCAAATCTATAGAGATGTAACCATTTCTTGTCATCACAACTGCGATGGTTGAAATTATAGACTTCTTCAACATTATAAGATGTATAGGTCTTTTTAAATGTATCAATATCATCATTACCCGCAATGAGATAACCTGACGATGGATTAAAGCAGTCAAATGGAACTACACGGTCACCAAGATAAAAATTAATAGTAAACGGATGCATGCGATCTCCTACAACAATGTCTGTCCGATATGAATAAAGGCGCCCTTCCGGAACTATTTCTTTTATCTTCATTGCAACATCATAATCAGACTTAGAACTTAACACAATAGGCTGATAAAAACCATCAAGCGAAATAAATAATCCCCAAACAATGCCTAACATTGAAAAAATCAATTTATTAGGACTCTGATTTTTTATGCGCCAGAATATAAATGAAGCTATAAGTGGTACCGCTATTAATATTATGGATAAAATATTCAATTCCTTAGTCTCAAGAGCCCTCAACATATTTATGTTTTCGGATGCATGTTTACCTGAAAATATTGTTTCCGGTATCAGGCCAACCCTTACTGCAATAAAACAAAGAATAAGCAAAATTGTCAATCCTGACATTATGTTTCCAAATGTTTTTAATACAGCACTATGTTTTTTTGCCAAATACATTATATATTCAGCAAGGAAAAATGCAATAAACGGATATATTGGCAATAAATATACGCTTCGCTTGCTTTTGGGAATACAATAAAAGACAAAAATTATAACTATACTCAAAAGTGAAAACAAATGAGCAGAATCCATAGATGTAATGCGATTACGCAGTCTTGTCCACCAATGATCCATCTTTATATTCAGTGATTTGTATTTAATCGCAAATAGAGAAATGAGAACAAGAAGTGTATACGGAACATACCCTGCAATTACAGTTATGACATTATAATAAGCCGGGTTTTCGTGTGAGGAGTAGGACATCTTTCCTAGGAAACGTAATACATTCTCCTCATAAACCAACTCTAAAAATTTATCGCCACCTTGACGATAAGCGGCTATATACCAAAAAGCTGGAATTATACATGCTGATATTCCTATCAGAATAAATAATCCTATTAATTTTAAAGGTTTTGTTCCACGAATAAGCAAATATACAAATTCGACGAGACAGGGCAACAATATTCCAACCGGTCCTTTTGTAAGAAAAGCACCACTAAGAGCTAAAACGCCAAAGACAGGAAAGCCTTTCATGCCTTTCTCACCCCACTTATGCAACTGATATAGGGCTATTACCATAAGTGCGCTCAGCAGCATATCAACACGACATGACGTTCCGGCACGATGAACTTCAAAACAAGTAAGAGTAATAATTCCTGCAATAAATGCAGTTGTAGCATCTTTACGTTTTGTAAAGAATACATATCCAACAGCAATCATTGCGATTAAAGCTAAGGAAGACGGCAGACGAGACGTAAATGGCGTCACCTCACCATAAATGTATGATATTGCCGCGATACACCAATGCAGAAAAGGTGGCTTATAGGCTATATCGATACCATTATTTACCGGTAATATCCAATTACCGTATTTAAGCATTGACAATGAAACTATTGCTTCACGTGGTTCACCACGAGTATTAAACAATGAAAGACCTATAAATGAAATGAGCGATATAACACATATCGCCACAAGGATCAACAATAATTTTTTTTCTTTATTATTCATAATTTTCCATGTTTAGGCATAACTTACCATTTCATGTTAGTTAGAATGACATAAAAAAGCAATGCTAGCCAATAATCTTTAACATCCTGCAAATTTAAGAATAAAACTCTTTCTATGGATATTTTATACAAAATATATTATAAAATATTTAATGAGAAACCATTCATTAATGAGTTTGTAAAAACAAAATATTATATAAGACTACACCTAAATCTCACTTAATTGTGATTTATAAACTCGTGAATGCTTCCAAAGAACATACCTAAATACAACTATTCTAGTAATATATGCAATAACAATTCCAATAATTAATCCAAGAATACCACCACAAACAACATCACCAAAATAGTGAACACCTAAATATATTCTAGAATAACTTACAATAATTGCCCATAAAAATAAGAACATGGCCATTTTTCTATTCCTCATTTCTAAAGAGAGGAATGCAGCAACTCCAAATGTATTTGCAGCATGGCTTGAAACAAAGCCATAACGTCCTCCTTTATAGCCATAGACATAATGTAAGAAATCGCTAACACCTTCAGTATGTGACGGACGTAGTCTACAGACATAAGGTTTTATGAATGATGAAGAAATCTAATCACATAATGTAATGACAATCATCAAGCCCAATATAATAACAATATATTTTCTTAACTTTGATTTTCTGTTCCAAAACAATGCTATTATTGACAACACGAATATTGAGCATGTGATTCTAGATGACATTGCATACAATATCGCATCCAATACTGTACCTCCGTTAAAATTTAGTGCTATCGTTATTTGCCTATCTACCGCATCCAAAATGCCAAATATTGGATATAAATATCCTGGAATTATACAAAAAATAATGATAATAGCAGAAACGGCAGAAATCAAAATAGTCCTCTTCATCTGTTTTTTGTGCAAAAATAGCAGGAAAATTTGAAGACATTTTGTAGATTTTAGAACATTTATGTTAAATATTACTTTTTTTATATTCTAATACTCAAAACATAGCATTGTATGTAAATAAATAATCTCTATAAACCTTAATACAGTGCTTACAAAACCATAATCACAACAACATAAAATTAGAAAATACTAAAAAGTAACTATAAAATTATTTTTTCCGTCTGCATATTTATATTCGATTATCCACTTGTGATAATCACATATTGCTTTGACTATAGCAAGGCCCAGGCCATTTCCTTTAATATTATGTATAGGACGACAGAATCTGTTAAACAACATTTTCTCATCAAGATTGATTTTATCTGAAGTGTTTGATATTACCATTTTATTTTGATCAACAGTAATAACTATTTCGCCATTAACCCTATTATGTTTTAATGCATTTACTATTAAATTATTTATCATGCTTTCTAGCAGAGATGAATTGCATCTTAGCATCATTGAAGGTAATTTGAAATCTTTCTTTATGACTATTCCTTCTGAAATAGACTGTAGTAATGGTAATATTCTATCTAATACTGAAATTAAATCAATATCAGACATATCATTATATTGGTTGTTGTCTATTTTTGCCAACAACAACAGATTCTTATTTAAACGCGTAAGACGCAATGTTAGATTGTATAGATCCTGAATAGTCTCTGCCTGGTATTTTGTAAGATGTTCATCTTGTAATAAGTTATCTAGTTTACTTTGAAAGATTGCCAAAGGTGTCTGCATCTCATGCGAGGCATTTTCAGTAAACTCCTTTTGTATATTATAGCTCATCACACTATTTTTCATCAGTATTGTTACAGCCTTGTTTAGTTGTGTAAATTCTTTAACATTATTTTCTGGCAATTCCGGAATGTTTTTGTCCTCAAGTCTGAATTTGTTAATTACATTCAGAGTATAATAAAATGGAGTCCATAATTTTACTGATATATTTTTCATTATCAATATCACAGATATGCCTATAATGCATATTATCATGCCAAACTGTATCATTATTCCATGCATTATATCACGTTCAATATCAAGCGGAGGTATATCACGTCCATATTTAATTGTATCAATGACTAGAATAAGATCTTCAGCATAATAATGTTTTGTAAGCCAATAAAATAATGGGGTTGCCAATAGCATCAAAATCGTCACACAAATTGTGAATCGCATCATGGTCTTATCTATGAGATTATTTTTTTTCATTCCTCTACCCATTTATATCCTGTTCCATATATGTTCTTTATACATTCCGAACAACCATTCATTGCAAATTTAGCTTTAAGATTCTTAATATGTGTATATACAAAATTGTGATTATCAAGCATATCCGCCATTTCACCAGTTAAATGCTCAGCCATGGAAAGCTTTGAAATAACTTTATTTTTATTACTTATAAGAAATAACAAAAGTTCATATTCTGTTCTTGTTAAAGTTATTATGTTTGGACCAACCTTCACGGTTTTCTTAAGCAAATCAATTGTAACCCCATTACTATACATTAGGTTATTTGTCATTAGTGTCCCGTTAAAATGGGACGAGTTAAACAATTAATCAAAAAGCCCCGGA